>JGI2924J29684_1077958_pt1 | contig 26402 bp, 34 predicted proteins | sample BenlonsequencITS_FD_29684 | JGI IMG/M metagenome (IMG submission 29684)
CCTCCTTTTAACACGATCGATTAATATAATGTGCATCGATCTATATTTTTATATGCAAATCCTAATGTAGCTAATGTGAGAATTCAAAAAAGCCGCTTAATAGAATTTAATGATTATTTACCATATTTTGGGATACTATTTTATTGAAAGTCTTTACCATGATCTCTAAATTACAATTAATATTAGTTGTTTTTTAATATACAGAAGCTTGAATGCATAACATGTGGTTCATTTTCTATGTGCCTTAAAACTTATAATTTTGAAAAATCCATTCTTGGAGAGGATAGTAATGAAGGAAAACAAAAGCATAAGGGGCTAGGCCCAAAATGTTGGTCGAACCTGACTTTGATAAAATCGTTTGCCGAACAAGAGAATGACTTGGCCATAATCTCGGGGTAGAAATACATATGGACGCACCTGAGTGAATAATCTTACTTCGTGATGCCGATAAATGCGAAATTATGTTGGAAAATGAATATTTCTAATAGTTGGACAAATTAATACAAAAGTAAGGTAAAAAATTACAATTTGTGTCCTTGTTTTCTATTGGAACTAATAGACTGGTTGCATTTGGTAATCTATATTTTAACTACTCATTAGAAAGGTATAGTACATCTTAAATAATTGTTCTTCAATAGACATGAGGTCAATAGAAGGTCCTTGGCTTAAACCATTGAACATTGTTACATAGACTTTGGCGGCTTTTATTGAGTTAAGATTATTATTGAATAACCCCTTGCTCATTCCGGCCTCTATGAGGTCAACAATTTTATTGATTCTGAAGTCAATAAAGTTGTTATAAGCTTTTTCAATTCGTTTATTATTCAGAGCAAAACTTCTAGCTAGACTAGTTAATATAGAAGTAGGGCTATTTGAATACCTGCAATTGTATCTGATGTATTCTCTCAGAATATGTATTGGGTTGTTGCTGTATTTTTCGATAATCTCCTTTGTAAACGCCATTCTCTTTTCTAATTCATATAAAATGCAGTTTTCAAGAAGATCTTCTTTACTTTCGAAATAGGCATATATGCTGGTTCTTTTGATACCAACAGATGTAGCTATCGTTTCCATATCGGTATTTATATATCCATTTTGAGAGAAGAGAACTAATGCCTTTAGAATTAGTTCGTTTCTGATATTGGACGGAAATTCATAACGATTGGTGATTTCCTTAAGTTCGTTGATTAAATCTTCTTTAGAGGTAAATGATTCATAAAATGTTCTCCTGCTGATTTCACATTTACTTACGATTCTTGAAATGGTTAAGAATTTGATTCCTTCAGTATCAATTATGTCTTTCGCAATCTTTAAAATTCTTTCGTGTATTTCGGCACTAATATGAAACACTTCTTTCTTATTCGTCATATTTATCTTTTTATTGACAATATACTATTTTGGTACTAGAATCAACTCAAAGTCAACTTAGTACCGTAAGTGTAAAGTATACTCTGTTCTATATCAAGTGATAATGAGCTAGTTAGAATTTAAAATAATGGTATTTCAACCCAATAATTGCTTAATGCCATCTAATAAAATGACAAAGGCAAACTTTGTGTAAACCAGGAGGCAAAGCCACGGGTCTTCTATTGAATTGAAGATAGCTGAGTTACCTGTAATATAGTTTATGTGATGTTTTTGCTGTCAAGCTTTTTTGGTTTGGCGACTTTTATATTAAGGAATAGAGTTATAAGGAGGTGATAAAGATGGGCTCTGTACAATTGGTTGTATTTAAACTTGGTGAAGAAGAATATGGCATTGAAATAGGTCACACACAAGAAATTATCCGTATTCCTAAGCAGATCACTATAATTCCTGATATGCCTTCCTACGTAGAAGGTGTATTCGATTTAAGAGGTAAAGTGGTCCCAATCATCGATTTGAAAATGAGGTTTGGGTTTACACATACAGAAAGAAGTACCGATAGCCGTCTTCTCGTCCTTGATTTAGAGAATTCATTGATAGGAATTATTGTCGATGATGTCTCAGAAGTTATAAAAATAGAGGATGAAACCATTGAAAAACTTAGTTCTGAGTTATTGAGTCTTGGCGGTAATCGTATTCAAGGAATAGCTCGTATTGATGACCGATTAATCCTTTTATTGGATGGCCTAAAATTTAAAACAGAGGTACTAACAAATAGCAACGAATAGGGGTAAAAAATTATGATAGCGTTAGCAGGTATTGAGTCGTGTAAGACTTTAGCTGAATTTTTGGTTAATTTAATACCCGGTGGGGTTGTGTTTGGCTTGGTAGAGAAGGACACCTTTGTATGGGTAAAAGCATCTGATTCGTTCGCAATGGACATCTTTACAGTTGGAAACAAGCTCAATGACGATACAACTACAATGCAAGCGATACATGAAAAAAAGGTATTAACGCAAAATATTCCTCGAACAGTCTACGGAAAACGAGTATCCATTGTATCAATTCCAGTAATTGATGACAATGGCGATACTGTAGGGGCTTTTTCAATTGCTTTCCCTAAACTCCATCCCGTTGCAGCAGCTTTCAACGATTTTGCTCCAATCTTAGCAGAAATGTTCCATGAAGGAGCATTTTTATATATGTCAGATCTAACAAAGTTTGCCTATACTCAACCTTCCCGGAAATTTGATATGCCGACAATTACAGTTGGAAAGGATTTAAGCGAAGCAGATGTAGCTTATCGAGTTATTAAGTCAAAACAACCAATAATCGAAGACGTTGATGCTTCAAGGGTTGGTGTTCCGCTTAATGTAGCCAATTATCCATTGGTTGAGGATGGGGATATTGTAGCCACAATAGGGATTGTTACACCAAAGAAAACAGCTGGAACATTACGTGAAATGTCTGAGAACCTCGAAAACAGTTTAACTGGTATTGCTGCTGCTATAGAAGAACTATCGGCGTCGGCTATGGAAATTCATTCAAATGAGGAAGATCTTAACTCGGATATTAAAGAGATTATTAATGTGTCAGAAAAAATAAATGAAGTATCCGACTTTATAAAAGAAATTGCGGATGAAACAAAGATGTTGGGTTTAAATGCTGCTATTGAAGCAGCAAGAGCAGGTGATGCAGGTCGGGGTTTCGGAGTAGTGGCAGAAGAAATAAGGAAGCTTTCGGCACAATCAAAAAGTACGGTTCCAAAGATTAAGCAACTAACAGATACAATCAAACAGAAAGTCGAAGAGGCTAGCGAGAAAAGCAATAGGTCATTAGATGCTAGCCAAGGACAAGCGGCTGCCTCGGAAGAGATTACAGCGAGTATCGAAGAAATAACGTCTATGTCAGGAGAACTAAATACCATAGCTAAAACTCTATAGTATTATTTGTGTCGATATTATCTTCAATAGGAAATAATCGGTATGGAAATCATTTGTGAATTATCTAAATAACATTTATTGTAACTTATAAATAAGCAAATGAAAAGAAACCTAAATGAAAACTATTTTATACTTAAAACATTCCAGTCAAGAATGAAAAGTTCCCTCCCGAACCTCGGGGGGGGCTTTTTTGAATAATCCAAGCCCGATATGAGTTTTTCCTTTCAGTAGTATTAAAATAGAGTGGCACGGTTAAAAGCCACCCACAGCAAGGGCGGTGAGTATTCTTGCGGCATCCGGCCACTGTTCTTGTAACATCCAGCCAATAAACCGGCACCTCGATATTGAACTCCTGTACAATGTGTTTTAGCACGTTTACGGGAGGAAGAAAATGAGGTGTGAAGGACCAGTGAAAGTTCTAGAAATCTTAAGACTAATAGAAGATGGCTATTCTCAAAGAGAAATCGCTCAAAGTGTTAAATGTGATAAATCCACGGTTGGAGAAATTCAGAAACGCTGCCGAAATTGTAAACTTCGATACGATGTGGCTGAAAAAATGACCAATGATGAAATCAAGCTCTTACTCTATCCAGACAGTTATGGCCATTCCCTTAAAGAGGATCCAGATTGGCGCAGTATCCATGAACGATTGCAAGCGAATAAACGTCTGAATTTGCAATATCTCTGGGAAGATTACAAAGCGGAAAATACCAATGGATTAAGCTATAGTCGCTTTTGTCAACGTTATCTTAGCTGGAAGAATGAATCTGGTAAAAACGTAATCATGGCGCAGAATCGCGAACCAGGCAAAGAATTGTTTGTAGATTGGATGGGCGACACCTTGAATTGTGTTGTTGACAGCGCCACCAGAGAAACCCATACAGCCCATTTCTTTGTAGCAACCCTTGGAGACAGTTCCTATCCATACGTTGAAGCCTTCCCTGATGAAAAATTAGATAAATGGCTTCTAGCGCATGTCAATACACTCAGATATCTAGGCGGCATTCCACGAGTTATTGTGCCGGATAATTGCAAAACAGCCACGACAAAACCCAGTTACTATGATCCGGCCATTAATCGGTCTTACTGGGAATTTGCTAAACACTACGAAGTGGCAATATTGCCAGCAAGGGTTCGTGAGCCTCAAGATAAGGCTCCGGTAGAAAGTAGCGTAGGCTGGTTGGAAATCTGGCTTTTAGAGTGGCTACGTGGAAAACGTTTCTTTGGATTTGAGGCTTTAAATATAAATACAAAATCGTATAAAGGAATTGGTCAAACGGCCTTTTCAAAAACGTAAGGGCAACCGTCAAAGTGTTTTTGAGGCATTAGATAAACCAGCTTTACGATCATTACCTTACACTCAATTTGAGTATGCAGATTACATCGTGCGCAGAACGCCAGCAAACTACCATGTCGAATACGATGGATTCCATTATTCGGTGCCCCATGGCTTGTATAAACAGCTGGTGCCCCTTAGAGTCACAGCAACAACGATAGAAAATTCCAAACGACAATAGAGAACGTGTGGCATTCCATCAACGACGTCATACAGGATCACGATATGTTACTAATCTAGGTCACATGCCACCCCATCACCGTCACCAACACGAATCAACACCCGGAATATAATAGCAATCGTGTTGAGATAATGTCCAAAATATACCATTGGGAGTGAGACGATGAATGAGTGCTGTAGAAATACTGAATTCTATTGAGATTTTACGAGGAAAATTAAATATTTTGGGGTTAAATAAACCACTTGTCGACCCTGAAGTTATTCAACTTAGCCAGAGGCTCGATTTATTATTAAATGTATACTATAGCATGAGAGATGTCGCTTAAGTTGAGAATAGTTATATAAAAGCATGCTCTCACTTTCGGTGGGGTTTTTTACTGTTATTTGAATAATTATGAATAACTATCTCAGACTATAAATTGTAGGACTTGAAAAAATTACTATAATTACAAAGAAGGAATATTTATATATGTGGCGAATGCTCTAATAATTACAAAATGTATGTAACATTATGTATATTTTGGGGGTGAAGTGAATGAGTTTAGATGAACTATTATATTTGATTGAGGAGATGCGCGAAAAATTAAACAGAATAGCGGTCCAAAGATCTCTGATTGATCCGGAGGTAATTAAACTTAGTCAAATTATTGATTCTTTACTTAACTTGTATCACAATACCCAATCTCATCCCGTTTGGTAAACTATACTTTATAGCGCAAGAGCCGATTTAGAACATTAAAGGAGTGAGTCTCTATGGACGCACCAATGAGGATTATCCTGCTTCGTGACGGAGACAAATGTAGCATTAATGAGCAGCTATGGGATGCAAGAAATAAGTTTACTGTAATAGAATTAGAAAATGAGTATTATCAGTGGTTGGATGAATTAAAATAAAATGTAAACAGCGGCCTTAGTTTAAAAGCTAAGGTCGTTTTTTTTGAATTATTGCGGCAAAGAATCTACAATCTCCATGCCGCGCTCTATAATTTTTTGATCAGCAGTTTGTTTAATTGCCCCCTTCTCTTTCCGAGGAACTAGTCTGTAAAAATAATATATTTTGAAAGAGTTGAACAGCTCATCATACTCTTCGACAATAACTTAAAGCTTAGGATCATTGTCAAAGTGAGTTGTGAGTTCCATCGCAGTAGGGCGGATTTTTCGTTTGTTTGCAGGCACAGAGATACGCAGTTTCGTCCTTTTGAGCAGTAAACGCCAAGGGTTCAAAGGAAGTCCCTTGATGTGCTCCATTACAGAAAGGTTGATTTGAGCTTTTTCCACATGTGCACCAATAATACGTTTGTCCTGATTTAAGATCAACAGGGATCGGGCTTTTTTGAGCAACAATCGGTTTTTCCATGGTTAGTCTCCTTACTATTAATAGGTTTCTTAAGTGTTTATAGTTTATCCGAGATAGAGTGAATTATTATGCTAAACGTCAAGCTCGTATTTAGAAGTCATGGGGCTAAGGGAAGAAGGAGCAAATTGTTTGGGCATGTATAAATCACCGAATGAGTGGAAATGAAGCCTGTGATATGAAAGCGGTTAAGGAGAAGGCTTTGGTGAAGTCTGGATTTGATGAAAGAGAATATTCGGTTCTTGATGGTGTTTAAGTGACTTCGGCCGGCTTTAGTCTAATGAAAACTACATTGGTAATTGATATTTCTTCTCTTCCCATAAATTTAACTGAGATTCTATTTGGAGAACGAGGTGCATGTCATGGCGTTTATATAGCTCTGATTTTGAACGTCAAAAAGGTAATCAAAATAGAATGGCTATGGGGTTATCAAATATTGTCATCCTAGGAGGAATATTCGGCAAACATGTTGAAAACTAACAATAGACTCCTTGACAAGTCCTCAACAACTTAACAAAATCTGTTTATTGCTTCGTGGGGAGATGTTTGTGATGGATTTTAACCTGAATGAATTTTTAGGAGCGGTCGCAAATACACTAGACATCATTGAAAAGGATATATTTGGCGTAGCGACCAATCATTCAAAAAGGCTCGCCTATATATCTGTAATAATAGCCCATGAACTTCGATTGACGAATGCTGAAACATTTGATCTGGCTTCCCTTGCTATGTTGCATGACAATGGAGCGAGTATGAAAATTTTACATGATTCTTTGAAAGGTACTCCTAAAGAAAAAATTAATATGTTAGAAAGCAGAAAAGAACATTGTATCATCGGGGAGGATAATCTCCGAGATTTCCCTTTCTTAACGCAACCTCAAAATGTCATAAAATATCATCACGAGAGAAATGACGGTTCAGGTTTTTTCGGTTTATCTAAAGATGAGATTCCTATGATGTCACAAATTATTGCGCTGGCTGATACTTTAGACTTGGCTTTTGATTTAAGAAATACGGTTAATAAAGAGGTTATAAGGATATTCGTTAATCAACACAAAAATACATTTTTTTCTCCCTGGATAGTAAATGTCTTTAATAAGATTTCTGACCTAGATAACGTTTGGCAAGCTTTATCGGACGAGAACATTGATGTTGGCCTTATAAAGGTGATTCCTAAATATAGTTATAAACTCGATTATCTTGAAATTCACACAATTACAAAGACTTTGTCTAAAATAATTGATGCCAAATCTCAATACACTCAAACTCATTCATCAGGACTTTCCGGAAAGATGGAAACCATGGCGGAGTTCTACGGATTTGACTCGATTATGACCTTGAAATTACTTATTTCAACGGATTTGCATGATCTAGGTAAGTTGGCTATAAGTAATCGGATATTAGATAAACCCGGAAAGTTATCGAATGAGGAATATGAAGAAATTCAAAAGCATCCCAGCATTACTAGGCAATGTTTACAAAGTATCAGAGGATTTGAAGAGATTACTCAATGGGCCTCGAATCATCATGAAAAATTAGATGGATCAGGGTATCCGCAAGGGTTAAAAGCTAAAGATCTCGATTTTAATTCGCGGTTAATCACCTGTTTAGACATATATCAGGCGCTAAGGGAAGAAAGACCCTATAGGAAATCAATGGATCATAAGGAAGCTATGGTAATTTTAAAGGATATGGTGGAATATGGACGCTTGGATCAAACAATAGTTAAGGATATTGATTTTGTTTTCTCGAATGTTTCAAGTCGACTTAGAGGTTAAATAAGTCAATACTTTATGGAACACTGTAGATACACCCATTTCGAATAATCCTACTTCGTGACGGAGATAAATTTGAAATTAACCCCGAATTAATGGATGCAAGAAATAAGTTTACAATAGGACAGTTGGAAAACGAGTATTATCGGTGGTTGGATGAATTAATATAAAAGTGTGAACGGCGGCTTTAGTGAAAAATCTAAGGTCGCTTTTTTGTTACTTTAGAGGTTCTTTTAATTCTTGGAAATTTAATCCGATGTATAAATATGCAAATAGAATTTAGTAAGCAAAGCGGTTTATTAAACTAATTATTGAGAATACTTATCAGTTGCGTCAAATCTCTCGGTGTCTTGTTATCAAGCAATCGTTTAAGTAATCCAGAGAACTTGGAGGTATCCGTCACAAGCTCAAGATAAGTCTCATTCTTAGGGTCATCAGGATACATCACGAATGAAAGTTTTCCTGGTTCTGATTCATAAATCTCAAGTACGATGTCATTTTCGATAATCTCAATCTTTAATTTACCAGGCATTAGGTTCGTCCCCTTAGATTACTGTCATTTCTGACATCTGGAGCGAGGATTTTTTATCTTACAACAAACAGAGGATCAATTTTTCGGCATCCAATACATTAATTAATAGACATTCTTTAAGTCCCCATAAGGAAGAGTGACTATGTCGGCGGTAATGATACCTACTATAGTAAAAACAATAAGAAGGAAAATGATGAGGTAAATAATATTCCTAGCAAATTTTGGATACTTAGGACGATTTCTTCTATGTGGAAAAAGTTTGAGGTAAATAATACCAATGTTTGAATCAAGTAATTCCGTATGCGTACGGGGGTTAGTAAACGTTTTGCCACCAATTCTCATCGCAGATAAGCCGTCTATCGTTTCATCATTGTGATGTTGAAAAAAGAACCAGTAGTTAATGAAATGCATTAGGATCATTCCAGTAAGTAAGAAGCTAAAAGCCCCAATCCATTCTTTAGCCCTCAATACTTCATGGTAACCGTACCTTTCTTCTAAGTAATGCCATCCCTGGCTAACTAAATTTGTGAAATTGACCCACATCAAAAATCATTCCCCTTTGTTAATCTCATCGATGTGTTTTTTATAGATGGTTGTTATTTCACGAAGAAGTTTATCGGATTGCTCATCCGTTATTTTACCTTTTTTTCGTAATCGTCTTAATTCTGCCAAAGTATCTTGAAGATATGGATGTTCTAATATTTCATGCCTAACTATAACGGGTATTTTTCCGTACCTTTGGAACAAATCGTTATCTTTGACGCTATAATAACTGGCAAATTCTTCAATGAGTTCATCAGAAGGCATTCTGACGCCCTTTTCGATTTCAGATAAATATGAAGGGCTTATACCTAATGCCTTACCCACGACTGGCTGCGTTAAACCTTTCTGAGTACGAAGGGAATGAAGATATTGGCCAGTGTCATATTGTCTTATTAGCTGCTGATGTTTCTCGTCCTCCAACATATCACCCACGTTTCGCTAGTTTATTACCATAATATACAAGCTGACATGTAAATAACTGTCTGCTATATTAATTCATATCAGATAACTTCACAAGCTTGTTAATATAACAAAGGTAAAGAGTGGTTAATTTAACAAACATGAGTAGTATTGTTATCTTACAATGTTATCGTTACCAGTCTTAGACGATTTATGCAAAATAGTCTCCTTGGCATCACCGAGGAGGCTATTTTTAGTTAGGAGGTGAACGTTTACGAAACTTGTGTATATTTGTTCGCCATGCAAAGGCGACATCGAAAGAAACATTGCGAAGGCACGAGAATATTGCTTGTTCGCGATTAAACAGAACTGTTTGCCGATTGCTCCGCATGTTTTTTACACTTCGATTTTAGAGGACACTGTCGAGGAACAACGCAGAAATGGTATGGCAATGGGCCTGGAGCTGTTGAGCATATGCCAGGAGCTGTTGAGCATATGCCAGGAGCTTTGGGCTTTCGGAGATAAGATTTCAGCAGGAATGATGTCCGAGATCGAAGCTGCCGAACAATTGGGAATTCCAGTCGTGTTCTACAGTGATAAGTGCCAAAGGAGAATTTTGAAAGGAGGTGAATAAGCCATGAACTTGAGTAAGGAAAAGATAACCTATCTTATTCAACAACGGGGACTCACTCAGAACGAACTTGCTCGCGCCCTAAATATTCGACCGGGTTCATTATCCAATGCGCTATCCGGTAAACGTGGGGTTGGGAGGAAGATTCTATCCGCTTTGCTCAGGGAATTCCCAGGAGAAAGTGCTATGAGTCTTACCAAAAGGCAGGTGGCAGTATGAAGATGAGCCCATTGAAAGGAGGTGATCCAGCTTATGCGCACAGCAAAAAGGCCCGTCGGTGCAGCAACACCCAACGGACCCGATACAAAATATAACCAGTAAGAGTATACCACGGGAACATGAACGAATCCATATCGGTTAGAAAAGGAGAGAAAAAACCTTCATGAGCGATGATTTAAAGGTTATCGAGCAAAGAGACCTTCTGGGAAATGATTTTAGGATATACGGAGACATGGAAAATCCATTGTTTCTGGCCAAAGATGTAGCGGAGTGGATTGACTACGATCCCAGTAAGGTCAATGAGATGGTTGCTATGGTTGATGACAACGAAAAGCTGACCGAGACAATTTCGTGGTCAGGTCAGGGACGCAAAATGTGGTTCCTCACCGAAGATGGACTCTATGAAGTTCTCCTTCAGAGTCGAAAACCCAACGCTAAAGAATTTAAGAGGCAAGTTAAGCAGATTCTTAAAGATATTCGGAGGCACGGTCTATATGTAACAGATACCGCATTAGAAAACATGCTCACCAGTCCTGATTTTGGTATAAGGCTCCTTAACGAAATTAAATTAGAACGAGAGACAATTTCTAGGCTAGAACAAAAAATCGAAGAGGACAAGTCCAAAGTCGCTTTTGCCAAGGCGATTGAAGCAACAAACGATACCATCTATGTAGGGGACTTGGCTAAACTTCTTAAGAAAAACGGTACGGATATTGGGCAAGCGCGGTTATTTGAGTGGCTGAGGCAGAATGGTTATCTAATGACGGGATTCAGTAAAAATACACCGATTCAGCGGTCTATAGAAATGGGTCTCTTTGACGTTAAAGAAGATGTGTTTACCTTTCCCAATGGGGACGTTCGGATCTCCAAAACTCCAATGGTTACGGTAAAAGGGCAGACGTATTTTATAAATCTGTTTGCGAAAAAAGAAGGAGACATCAGAAGAAGTGAACCCACGGTTGAAGTGGATATCAATAACGCGCGATGATTAAACTCCTCCCACATCAGCAATCGGTTCTTGAACAAACAAAAGCCTTTCACCGAGTCGCCTATTATTTGGATATGGGCTTAGGCAAGAGTTTTGTTGGTTCAGAAAAGATGCACCAACTCAAAACGCCTTTTACTTTGGTGATCTGCCAAAAATCTAAAATTGATGATTGGGCAGCTCATTTTCGAGAGCATTACGACTATAACGTTTATAGTTTCAACAAACAATTTATCTCGGAAATTCCGGAACACTCTGTGCTCGTTATCAATTATGATCTCGCCTGGCGGAGATCGGAGTTATTAAAACTATCCAACTATACGCTGATCCTGGACGAATCCTCTTGTATCAAAAATGAGACACGGCGACGATCAAAGTTTATCCTCAAACTGAAAGCGGACAATGCCATCTTGCTTTCTGGTACTCCCACCGGGGGGAAATATGAGGAACTCTGGAGTCAATGCCAGCTGCTTGGCTGGGCCATTTCAAAGCGCCTTTATTGGCAGCAGTTTGTTAAAACGAAAATATTGGAGGTCGGAGGCTGTCCCATCAAGGTTGTTACTGGGTATAAAAATGTGGATCGTTTAAAAGCCAAGCTTCGTGACTATGGTGCTGTCTTCATGAAAACCGAAGAGGTTCTGGATCTTCCGAAAACCATGGATCAAATTGTTAATATCGCTATCACGAAGGAGTACCGTCGCTTCAAAAAGGACCGGGTAATCGATATCAACGGTAAAACGCTGGTAGGAGACACACCACTGACCCAGCTCTTATATCTCCGGCAGTTAGCCGGAATGTACAACGAGAACAAGATTGAGCGTTTGACAGATTTAATTCAATCAACAGGGGATCGCTTGATCGTGTTCTATAATTTTGACCTTGAATATGGGGTTATTAGGAATCTTTGTGAGAAAACGGGTAAGCAAGTCTCTGTGGTCAATGGGAAGCTTAAGGATTTAAAAGCCTACGAAGAACACTCCGATTCGGTAACGCTGGTTCAATATCAGGCGGGAGCCATGGGTTTAAACTTACAGCTAGCCAATAAAATCATCTATTTCTCACTCCCATTATCCAGTGAATTATGGATGCAATCTAAAAAGCGAATTCACCGGATCGGACAGACCCAAACGTGCTTCTATTATTATCTGCTCACAAAAGGAACCATTGAACCAAAAATCTTAGAAACCCTGCAACAACGTAAAGACTTCACGGATCGGCTATTTAAGGAAGTGGACCATGACTGAAGCAGAGTTCCAAAAACAAGTCCAAGAATTCCTCCGCCGCCAAGGGGTTTGGTATGTGAAGTATTGGGGTGGAGGACGGTTTACCAAAGCAGGAGTCCCCGATCTTCTATGCTGTGTCAACGGTTGGTTTGTCGGCATTGAGTTAAAAACGGAAACGGGCAGAGTATCAAAACTTCAAGAATACAATCTCACTAAAATCCAAGAATCGGGTGGACAAGCTTTTGTTCTCCGTCCAAGCGGATTCAAAGCCTTTAAAGAGTTCATCGAAGGGAAGTGAACAAACTGCAATTCAGCCACAGCCGAGTCAATACCTTCGAAAAATGTCCCTATCAGTTTAAACTCCGCTACCTGGACAAACTCACCACGATCTCCGACTCCTTAGCCGATGATGCACTGGTTGTTGGTAACGCCCTCCATCTGGGTGCTGAGAAGGACGAACGAGCGATGTTGGAGTTTTACTTCTCCAACTATACCGTGATTGATGATTTGCACATCAACGAAACTATGAAACTGACCGCCCTTTTACGAAAGCTTAAGAACCATCTTGGCAGTATCTCCGGCCAATTTAGGCAGGAATATAAACTTGAACGGCCCGAGTTTAAAGGTTTTGTGGACTTGATCGTGACTAATCCAGATAGAACCGTTGATGTCTACGACTTTAAGTATTCCAATCATGTAAATAACTATCTCGATTCCAAACAGCTTCATCTCTATAAATTCTATCTCGAACGGGAAGGGTTTAACGTTCAGCGAATCGGGTTCATCTTCATCCCCAAAACCTCTATCCGTCAAAAGAAAACGGAAGATCTTTATCAGTTCAGAAAGAGACTCATAGAAACCCTCAGCACAATGGAAGTGCAAGTGGTTTACCTCGATTACGATTTCCAAAAAGTTAAAGAGTTCTGGGACTCTTGCGATTTGATTGGTGAGACAATCGAGTTTCCTAAAAACCAAACGAACCTGTGTAACTGGTGTGAGTTTCAGAAATATTGCCTAGAAGGGATTGACTATATGTTATTACCAAGTGCCGAACGTCGCCAAATTGATGCTGTGAGTAAGAAAGTCATCTGGATTTACGGTGCTCCATTTACCGGCAAGACTTACTTTGCTAATAAATTCCCAAGTCCTTTGATGCTCAATACTGACGGAAATGTCAGGTTTGTAGATGCACCGTATATCGCCATAAGAAACGAAGTAACGGTCGAGGGACGGCTGACTAAAACAAGATTGGCCTGGGATATTTTCAAAGATGCCATTGCCGAATTAGAAAAGAAACAGAACGAGTTTGAAACCATTATTTTGGATTTACTCGAAGACACTTACGAGCATTGCCGACTTTTTATGTATGACAAATTAGGCATTGAGCATGAATCGGATAACAGCTTTAAAGCCTGGGATATGGTCAGAACAGAGTTCTTATCCACGCTCAAACGCCTCATCAACTTGGACTATAACATTGTTCTTATTTCCCATGAAGATATGTCTAAGGACGTGACTAAACGAACGGGAGACAAGATCACAAGGATTGCTCCGAATATTCAAGAGAAAGCTGCCAACAAAATCGCTGGGATGGTGGATATCGTGGCCCGAGTAATCAACGAAGACGATGAACGGTTCTTAACCTTTAAAACCAGTGAGGTAGAGTTTGGTGGTGGTAGACTTACACTCATTGCTAAAAAAATACCCTTGGAATATGAATCATTTGTCAAACTATATGAGGCTGTGCAGAACTCGGTTCCAGCCAGCGAGACAAAGACCCGTCGAGAACGGAAGAGTAAGGACGCAATGGAAGAAGAGGTTACCCAACAAGCAACTATTGAAACACCAGAGGAAACCGTATCTGATGAACCCAGCCTGAAGGTTGAGCCAACCCAAGGTCTAGAAACACCTTCGCTCAGTGAACCTCCGAAACGATCCCGCCGTACCAGAACACAACAATAAAAGGAGATGGATTATTCATGGCAACAATATGGGAAAAATTCGACAAAGCAATTGATACAAAGGCACTCAAGGAAGACGTGTTAGCCGCACAAGAAAACAAGCAAGAATATCGGGATGTTCCGAAGGGCCATTATGAAGTGAAAATAGAAAAACTGGAACTTGTCGAATCGAAAACGAGTAAGCCGATGGTGGCCTGCTGGATGAAAATTCTGAGTGGAGAGTACAAGGGACAATTAATATTCTACAACCAAGTTATTCATGTTGGGTTTGGCATTCACAAGGCCACTGAGTTTCTGCGTTCCTTAGATAGTGGTATTGAAGTTACCTTCGATAATTACAAACAGTTTTATGAATTGCTTCTGAATATCTTAGAGGTGATTGAGAACAAATTCGAATATGAAGTTGATTATGGGGAAGACAAGAAAGGCTATGGCACCTACGTGATTAAGGAAGTCTTTGAAGTTTAACAACATGATTAGGGGATTCGCAAGAGTCCCCTTTTTCTAAAGATACGAAGAGAAGAATACCGCTCAGGGGTATAACAGAAATAATAGGGGGTATAGGCATCGTGAATAGTCAACAAAAGCTGAGTAAAACCTCTAAAAAAAATCGAGAAGAACATTTTGATCAACGAAATCACGAGGGGTATTTTGATCTTACAGCATTCCTTGCTTTAGAGAGAATAATCGATCAAAACAGACGGCAACCGAGGCCTGTCCCAACGAGGCAATCCAAATGATCTTCTTCGATGCCGAAGTCTTCCGCTACGATTGGTTGTTTGTGTTCATGAATACAGATACCCAAGTAACGACTGTCATCGTGAACGACCCGGAGAAACTCAAACAACTTTACGAACAATACAATAATAACGTCTGGGTCGGATTTAACAGCCGACATTATGACCAGTATATTTTTAAAGCGATCCTCTGTGATTTTGATCCATATGAAGTGTCACAGTGGATTATTTCAAATAGACAAGGTGGCTGGGGGTATAGTGGAGCCTTTCGGAAACTACCGTTTTATACCTTTGATGTCATGACGACTCGCTATCACGGATTAAAGCAACTTGAGGGGTTTATGGGGAACGACATCCAGGAATCCGATGTGTCGTTTGATATCGACCGTAAACTCAGTTCAGAAGAGCTGGAAAGTGTCATTCAATACTGTCGGCACGATGTTGAGCAAACGATCGAAGTATTTTTGAACCGAATAGAAGAGTTCGAGTCTCAAATGGCCCTCATAAAATCCTTCAAACTCCCACTGAGTTATATCAGTAAAACGAAAGCCCAATTAACCGCCGCTGTTTTAGAAGCCGTAAAGGTCGATCGTAATGAAGAGTTTGATATTGTCCTGCCGGACACTCTGAAAATCCAAAAATACCGGCACATCACAAACTGGTATATGAAACCGGAAAATCGGGATTATGAGAAACAGCTCGAGGTAGATATAGCCGGAGTCCCCCATGTTTTTGGCTGGGGTGGGCTGCATGGAGCGATACCAAACTACCAGGGCGAAGGGATCTATCTGAATGTCGATGTGGCCTCATTTTACCCGGCAATTATGATTGAGTACGATTTTCTTTCCCGCAATGTGGCTGACTCCACCAAATATCGTCAGATTCGGGATGAACGTTTAAGGCTTAAGGCTCAGAAAAACCCCATGGCCAACCCCTTGAAAATTGTCTTGAACAGTACGTTTGGGGCCTCCAAGGATAAATACAATCAGCTCTATGATCCTAGGCAGGCCAATAACGTCTGTGTTGGCGGACAGTTATTACTGTTGGATCTTATCGAGCATTTGGAAGGTTCTTGTAAGCTGATCCAATCAAACACCGATGGATTGTTTCTTCAGGTTCGGAGGGAGCGAGACGTTGACCGAGTTAGAGCCATTTGTGCGGAATGGGAGCAGCGCACGAGAATGGTCTTGGAGTTTGATGAGTTTGAGCGAATTTTCCAGAAGGACGTTAACAATTATATCGTCATCCAAAACAACGGCAGTTATAAATCCAAAGGCGCTTACGTCAAAAAACTCGACATTTTAGATTATGATCTTGCCATCGTCAATAAAGCCATCGTGAACTATTTCATTCATAACATTCCCGTCGAGCAGACCGTAATGGCGGCGGAAAAACTCATCGATTTTCAGAAAATCGTTAAAGTCAGTGAGAAATACACGTATGCCACCCATGGAAATGAGCGAAGGCCGGAAAAAGTGCTCAGAGTTTTTGCGTCAAAAGTTAGGACGGACCCAGGAGTTTTTAAAAGGAAGCAAGTGAGGGATGATTTCAGGATTGAGAAGATAGCAAATACGCCTGAGCGATGTTTCATCATGAATCATGATATTAACGATGTCGAGATTCCAAGAAAACTGGATCGGAGATGGTATATCGATCTAGCGAAGAAACGGATTGAAGATTTTTTTGGTCATTAAATATCAGTACGGAATTTAAACTTAGTGGAGGTTCCTCCCAAAATAAACCCTATTTAGATTAAAAACTGGAGGAAAAACCTCCAACTGAAACTTATCACCCTTCGAAATATGTAGATATTCACTTAAAAAGTGGAGGTTGAACCTCCAGAAAATCGCTTCTCAAATGACAAAAAATTGGAGGTTAGAATGGAGTTTTACAAAGGGTATATCCCTACAAGAAATAAAAAACCACTTAAAGAGTTTAAAGACGGCAATAATTTTATAGTTCTTGACTGGGCTAGGAAACTCGACGAATATGCCGGAGTGCTTGCTGAGGGAGTCATTCTCATCGATATAGACGACATGGAAAGTTCTGATATCGTCTTACGAATCCTCGATGACCTTAGTATCCAAACCCTTGTTATTGGAACGACCCGAGGAAAACACTTCTTATTTAATAACACCGATGTGACCACTAACAAGACCCACACGAATACTGCTATTGGTATAACCGTAGATATCAAGCTTGGCTCAAGGAACTCTTATCACATTTTAAAGTTTGATGGAGTCAAAAGACCTGTTCTTCGTAAAGCTGATGAATTGGCAGAACTTCCAAAGTGGTTGCTGCCCGTTAAGAGTAGCATTAGTTTCTCTATCTTGGAAGAAGGGGATGGACGGAACCAAGCCTTGTTCAATTACATCCTTACTCTGCAATCCGAGGGATTTAATAAAAATGAGATCATTGAAACGATCGGGATCATCAATAAATATGTTCTCAAGGCACCTTTGGAGCAGCGTGAGATTGACACCATATTAAGAGATGAAGCCTTTAAGAAAAAATCCTTCTTTACTAAACAAGGATTTCAGCATCAAGACTTTGCTAAGTATCTGGTGCGAGAAGAACACATTGTCTGGATCAATAACGTGTTGCACATTTATAAGGACGGAATTTACTCTGACAAGCAACGAGACCTAGAAATCGCGATGATCCGCCATATCCCAGAGCTCACTCAATCTCGGCGAAGAGAAGTCTTGACCTATTTAGAACTTGTTGCAGACCATGTGGAAATGTCACCGCCTAATTTTATCGCCCTAGGTAATGGCATCTACGATCTAGAGATGGACGAACTTCGGGAATACTGTCCCGAGATTGTGATCAAGAACCGGATTTCCGTTAATTATGAACCGGAAACCTATGATGAAACCGTGGACAAGACCCTAAGTAATATCTGCTGTCAAGATACGGAACTTAGGATCCACTTAGAAGAAGTCATCGGGTACTTGTTACTGCGCAGAAACGAGTTAGGGAAATTTTTTGTTTTAACAGGTTCAGGATCCAACGGTAAATCCACATTCATTGATATGCTCAAGTATTTTCTCAAGCCGGAAAACTACTCAGCCTTAGCTCTTGGAGAACTTGGTCAACGGTTTAAAACGGCAGAAGTGTTCGGAAAGCTCGCGAATTTGGGAGATGATATTTCCGGTAAGTATATCGAAGAAACCGATATCCTAAAGAAACTGGTCACCGGAGAAACGCTTAATGTGGAGAGAAAAGGAAAAGATCCCTATGAATTTGAAAGTTACGCCAAATTGATCTTCTCAGCCAATGATATGCCTCGGATAAACGATCTTTCAGATGGACTAAAACGTCGATTAGTCATTATTCCGTTCAATGCCAAGTTTAGCAGCAGTGATGCGGATTTCGATCCCTTTATTATCGATAAATTGCTCTCGGAGAAGGCCATGAAATATCTGCTGCGAATCGGGATTGTTGGGCTCAAGCGCGTACTGGCAGCCAAGGACTTTATCAAACCGGCAGTGGTCAAAAAAGCATTAGCTCATTATGAACTTGAGAACAATCCGTTACTTGGGTTTTTAGAAGAACATCCGAAACTCAACAATGAACTGGTCAAAGATGTTTATTTACGATACGACCTATGGTGCCGTCAGTGTAATCTCAAACCCTTAAGTCGGCCTATGTTCGGTCGCGAACTGGCTAAATACGGGTATAAAAGTAAAACCGTCACCCTCCAGGGTGAAAGCAGCCGAGTTTATGTCATGACAAATCCCCGTAATAAATAAGGAACATGTGTAATCTCTGAAAAGGGCATGGTTCAACGGACTCGGAATTAAAATGACAAAATGACAACGGGTTTCGCTTTCTTATTATAGGAAACTTACGAAAACAAGAGTGCTCTCGCGCATTAGATAGTAATTATAGTGTATAGAGATTAATATAATACATCTTTGCAAGTATCATGCCACGTTCAAAGTCCGCTAAAATCAAGGGCTCTGGTGATTGGAAGAAGATGGGGATTAGACGTTTAGGGGCAAATCATCTGTAATTTTTCTGTAATTTATGTGTCATTTGTTGTCATTGAATCAGATGCATTAAAACGTATGACCAGATATGAATTTTATTGCCGTAGCAATCGTGACAGGTAACAGTATCATCCAACTGCCAAAGAAGGCTAAATCACAATCCATAATAAGCAAACCCTCCTTCGTTCGATTTTGCTTATTATTACCAAGATGTAGAAATAGTTGCATACCGAGTAACAAAAGTAATCGGTAGAGAAAGGGAGGGATTAGTAATGAGGATTCGAAGCAACAACGTTAGAGCGGCCTTCATTTTTGAAGAACTCGAACGAGCCAACCAAATTTATGGGACAAGCTTTCATTCTCCTCATGAAGGCTATGCCGTGATGTTAGAAGAGATGGATGAACTCTTTGAAGAAATCAAGAAAAAGAATCCCGACAAAGATAAGTTGATGGAAGAAGCCGTACAGATTGGCGCTATGGCCATCAAGTTTATTCAGTCTCTGGAACACTGGCCTTGGTTGGATTTAAAAATGAGTGCCCATGAATTGAAATGCCTGCAGTGTCGGTACGCTGTCCTCACGGCGGATAAACTTGCTGAATTAGAAAGTGATCCATGTTTAAGTTGCAATAAACTGTGCCAGTGGAAGCCTTAAAATAACACTGCATATCCACAAAGGTAAAAAGTGGATAAGTATGTTAATAACTGTAAGTTTTTGTGGATAATCTTGCTTCACGAAAGGAACTATTTCGGATTCTAAGGAGGAAGCTAATGAATTACATCGAGGAAGCCGAGAATTTGCTCTTATATTATAACGATCTTTATCGGAGCGTGGAGAATTTGAATCGTGAAATTTCCAAATTGATCCGTTACCAAACACCGAGTCCCCTCAACGCGATCCAATTGGAGGAGACGGGTGTTCGGTCCAGTAAGGTCGAAGACACGTATAACATGATGTTTAAACTTAAGACGATGGTAGAAAACAAGGAAAAGACCGAATTAGAATTAAAGGAGATCGACCGAATACTCGAGGAATTGAGTCAGGATCCGGGATGTGAGTACTACGGGCAACTTTTAAAAGAGTGGTATATTTACGGAACAGCGAAGGAGAAAATAGCGGATCTTATTAAGTCATCCTCACGGAATGTGTATCGTATTAAGGATCAAGCTATAAAAAAATTTGCCGTCCGATACTTTGGACTTGATGCAATGAGAGTCGTTTAATGTGGCAAAAAGATGGCATACTTTTTTGACTTTGGATGTGCTAAACTAGTATCAGAAAGAGAAGACGTTCCGATGGGAGCGTCTTTTTCTTTTGGTTACATCACTCATTTGAGAATTATGGCTGCCATACGGCGGCCTTTTTTAGTTAGGAGTGGATATGAATAAATGCCAATATTTTTCACCCAACAAACTAGGATGCAGAGTTAATTGCGCTAACTGTAAGCGTTGGACTGGTACCGAGTGTAAGATTGAACTGCAACTCTTTAATCGTTACGAGGACACCGTAGAATTTAAATTCTACAATCGCTTGATGCGGGAAAACAAAGGGGTTAATGGTCCGCTATGATGATTAAAGAAGGCGTTTCCGAAAGGGTGCCTTTTTTTAATACACTCCTCTCTTTTTATATAAAGCGGTCTTCGGGCCGCATTTTTTAAAACATGTCGCTGATGAGCGACTTTGAATAGACGGAGGTCACCGCAATGCAGAAATTTACGCCGCGGCAAAGCAGCTTTATGGCTAAAACACTACGAGATCTCATTCATGCTTATGGGTTGAGTAAAGAACAATTAGCTGGGCTCGCTAAAGCGTTTGGTGTTCAGGAGACCTCCGTCAAAGGAATGGAAGTTGAGTTGATTCGGGCGATGAATGATGGCGAGGACCTGGATTGGAGCAAGAAGAGAAGGTGATGGACTGATGCCGACCAAGCCAAAGCGTCCCTGCTCTTATCCAGGTTGTCCCTGGCTAACAGCAGGACGATACTGTGAGCAGCATCAAAAACAAGTGTCCAAAGAATACGATTTAAGGCGAGGTTCCGCAGCTAGTCGTGGTTATGATTCAAGATGGGCTACGACCCGCAAGCGTTACTTGCGCGAGCATTCCTTGTGTGTAGAGTGCTTAAAGACCGGCAAACTCACGCCAGCTAATGTTGTCGATCATGTTATTCCTCATAAAGGAGATATGGTTAAGTTCTGGGATGAATCCAATTGGCAAAGTTTATGTAAACGGTGTCATGACAGAAAGACGGCAAAAGAGGATGGACGTTGGGGATAGAAAACGAATGGTGATCCAAGGGGTAGGGGCGGTCATAATCTCTACAGCCTTGGCAAATATTACCGGGTGCTTGGTCACACGCGAAATTTCGCGAATTCAAAAGGGGAATAAGAAATCTAAAAGCCACATGAGCACTGACGTGTGGCCTTTAAATAGTCAAATTTAAATCAAAGAAGGAATGATATATGGCTCGTGGAGGAGCACGCAAAAATGCCGGACGACCTAAAAAGCCATTGGATGAAAAATTGTTAGAAGGTAATCCCGGTAAACGCCCATTGACGGTTTTGGCCTTTCCGGAGACAGTGACCCAAGCAGAAGCTCTGCCACCACCACCCGAGTTTTTGGTGGATCTGGCTAAAGGGGTTGGCAGGTGTCCTAATGCTGAAACTATTTTCGAGAATGTCACTACGTGGTTAGAAAGAACTGGTTGCGTTAATCTGATTCCGCCAGAACATGTTACAGAATATAGTTTGCTTAAAGCACGATGGTTGGAATGTGAAGCCATGAACGCTAAACACGGCCTACTTGCCAAACATCCCACCTCCGGACAACCGATTGCCTCGCCTTATGTTCGCATGAGTATTGATTATTTGAAAGCCGCTGATTCAGCATGGTCACGTATTTGGAATGTGGTCAGTCAAAATAGTCAGAAGGAATTTAGAGCGAATAGCCCTCATGAGGATGCCATGGAAAAATTATTAAGTGGCAGGTAAATCAATCAAAGTTTAAAAATATTGCACGCTGATCAAGCGTGCTTTTCATATTGGGAGGAACTATGGATATTCAGAAAATACCTGCCGAAAAACTAAATCCAGCGAAATACAACCCTCGTAAAAACTTAAAACCGGGTGATACGGATTATGAAAAGCTTCGCCGCTCAATCGAAGAGTTTGGTTATGTAGAACCCGTCATATGGAACAAGCAAACCGGCAACATCGTAGGAGGCCATCAACGCTATAAAATATTGACAGAACAAGGTGTCAAAGACATTGACTGTGTTGTGGTTGATATGGATGAGCAGCATGAAAAGGCTTTAAACATTGCACTGAATAAGGTAGCCGGTGAATGGGATATGCCGCTACTTACGGATTTATTGAAGGACCTAGATGAGTCCGGCTTTGAGGTTTCCTTAACCGGTTTTGAAGCAGAGGAACTGGATGAGTTGTTTGGAAACTCAGGCACTGAAGGATCTCAAGAGGTTGAAGAAGACGACTTTGACACGGATGCTGCTGTTGCCAAAATTGAAACTCCGATCAGCCAGCGTGGGGATATTTGGCAATTGGGTAAGCATAGACTGATGTGCGGGGATTCGACCTTAAGTGAAGATATGGCTAAACTGATGGACGGACAGCAGTGTGACCTTGTTCTGACAGATCCTCCCTATAATGTCGACTACCAAGGGGCTACCAAGGATAAGTTGAAAATCCAAAATGACAAGATGGAAGACGATAAGTTCCTAGCGTTTCTAACCGATGCATTTACCCAGATGTATGAGCATTCCAAAAAGGGTGCTGCGATTTATGTATTTCATGCCGATAGCGAAGGTTACAATTTCAGAGCTGCTTTTAAGCATGCAGGTTATACTTTGCGTCAATGCCTAGTGTGGGTAAAGAACTCCATGGTGTTAGGTCGCCAGGACTATCAATGGAGGCACGAGCCCATTCTCTACGGCTGGAAAGACGGAGCAAGCCATAGTTGGTACTCAGACCGTAAGCAAACAACGGTTGTAGAATTTGATAAACCTCATAGAAATAGTACTCATCCAACAATTAAACCCCTAGGCTTAGTTGGATATTATATAGAAAACTCTAGCAAGGCTGGAGATTTAGTACTCGATCCCTTTTCAGGGAGTTTTTCAACGGGGATAGCATGCGAACAAACTCATAGGATTTGTTATGGTATGGAAATGGACCCCAAGTATGTGGATGTATGTGCTTCGAGGTATATCGAGCATAAAGGCGGGAGCGATGATGTTTATCTGATTCGTAATGGTGAGAAGGTAGCCTGGAAGGATATAAAACAAGTATAACTTAGGAGCGTAAAACGGATATGTCCGGCTGAACGCTCTTTTTTATTTCGTAATAAATGAAGGATGTGATCATCTGCGAGATTTAAGAAATCAAAAATTTGGAAATCTGACAGTAAAAGCTGAAGTTGGTCGAGATAAAGGTGGTCGTGTTCTTTGGTTATGTCTATGTGACTGTGGCAGAGATCATATTGCCAGAGGAACTGCGTTAACATCGAAAAATACAAAGACATGTGGTAAATGTAACTCGGTAACTTATAGATTATCAGAAGACGGTGACCACATGGTAATGACATTTTCGAATGGAACTGAGCTTCTAATTGATTCTGAGGAAGGAAAAAGAGTAAAATCGTACAACTGGTTTCTTAATGAGAAAGGTTATGCATGGGCTAAGATTAATGGACAGCGAATTAGACTCCATCGGTTTCTCATAAATGCTCCAGCCGATCTCCAGGTGGATCATATCAATAATATAAAAGTTGATAATCGAAAATCTAATCTAAGGCTTGCAACTAATAAAGAAAATAGACGAAATGAAGGACTTCGGAAAAGTAACAGTACTGGGGCTAAAGGTGTCAATTTTGATAAGCGTCGTAAAAAATATAGGGCTTATATTACAGTTGATGGTAGATATATTCATCTTGGATACTATTCCACAATAGAAAAAGCATCCATTGCATACGATCACTCCGCAGAGCAATATTTCGACGAATTCGCTCGCCCAAATGATCTCACAACAAAGACCCCCGAGCTGGTGTCATTTTTATTTTCCGGCAAAGAAAAAGAACTTGATTTATCAGCCCGGTAGAGTGATGAATGTACACAACCAAAAATGAAAGGTTGTGTACTCATGGTAAACGAACTCAGAAACTACAAAGTCAGACATGTGGGTGGTCGCGAACGGATTGTTCCAGCTAAAAATGGAACGGAAGCCAAACGCCAGGCTTGCAGATTTTGGGGCTATAAACCGAACGATTATTGGCTTGGCATTACTGCCTGCTCAGCAAACCTCATTCCTGCCGGAAAGGTGGGGTGAGCCATGACGAACGAAACCTTCACCTTAACATTTAAAGTCACAGGACTAGAACGTAAGCAGATTGCCTGTATTATTGGTGAAGCTGTCGGGCAGGATATTAGCTACGCAGGTGCTCCAAGTTTTTTCTACAGGGCTGGCGATTGGACGATTGACCGGGACAGCGTTATTACTTCCCCAGAAACACCACTCCATGATAAAGACAATCTTCGGAAAATACTTGCTGCTTTGAAAGCTGTTGGGGTAATTGCCGAAGGAGACGGAACCGTCACACTTCCACTCGATGGACATTCTGGAAACACTTTGAGAAACGCGATTAATCTTATTTGGTGTAAGCAGAGTCTATTAAAAAAATCCTTTGATCGGCAGACCGACATGGTACCAGAAAGTCTTGTAGGTGTAATCAACGCCGTGCCGATTGATACCATGGAAGAGTTTGCCGAGGTCGTAAACAATGGCATTGACCAAGGAACCATCATTGGCGACAGCAACTTGGATTTCGACCTGGCAGAACAAACGGTAAGTTTTAGCTTCATGAATGCCACCTTGGAATTTGACGAAGTTCTTGCTTTTATAACCTTTTGCCATAAGCTCAGCGTACAATCGAAACTGCAAAAGTTTAGCTCAACAAAGCAAAAAGAAGCTGTTAATGAAAAATACGCCATGCGCTGCTTCCTTTTAAAATTAGGATTTATTACAGAAGAATTCAAAACCGAGCGCAAGATTCTTCTTCAAAAATTAGATGGGAACGCCGCTTTTCGTACGATTGAGGCACAGCAGGCAGCGGAGTCAAAGCGTAAAACAAAACAGGAGGCGAGTTAATGATTAACCAACGAGAAAAAGACAAAATTTTGAGTCAGGAACGATGTTCTCGTTGTGGCAGTCCATTGACGATCCGAACAATGTCGAAAATGAATATAGATATCGTATGTATGGACTGCGCGGAAGCTGAAAAAAGCCATCCCCGCTACCAGGAAGCTGCCGATGCCGAACTCGAACAAGTCAAAGCCGGAAACTACAATTACTCAGGTCTGTTTGCTGGTGAGAAATACCCGTTCTAATATTGGTCAAAAATAAAAGACAGCCCGGAAAGTTCTTTTAAAAATCAAAATCCAAACGCTGCCTATCGTACAATCTAGGCACAACAGGCTAGAGATGTTCCTTTATTGCCGCCATAGGATATTGAAAATCACTGGGAGGATAATGAGGGTTAAGAGGACAAACAAAAAAATCTGAGCGATTGGATGAGCCCAGTTAACAGTCCTTCCTGCTATGGGCCACATTCTGAAGGCTTCATGGATATAAGCTTTAGGGACAAACAAGTTTCCATCTTCTTCGTTATAGTAAATTAGGGAGTTGTTATGTGTCCTTCGAAAATCGTCAACTTCCTCATCCGTCCATTTTCGTTTGGCCATATCTAACCCTCCTTTTCCAATCACTGATATAAAAATATTTTACCATAATTTAGTAATGTAATAAAACAACAAAGATTGGGTCGATTTATAAGGTTTTAAGTTACCCAGATTCTCGGTAAGAAATTTGTAGAATATTGTAGTATAATTAGCCTAAAAGACATTAGGGGAGAATGATATGCAGTTAATTAACCGAGAAGACGAAGATGAAATTAAGGTTGTAATCCATGAATTCTTAATGACAAGTCAGGTTAATTCGCAGGAAAGTATCCCCATTGAGTTATTAAAATATCTACGTAAAGCGGACAAGAAGATTGAAGACGGTCTCTTGCTTAATGAACTATGTGATTTAATCGAACAGAAACTTCGCAATAGTAATTCGCGTTAAGGTTTAACTTTAATTAGAATATTAATTTTACCAAGGAACTTCGTAAGAGGTTCCTTTTTTGGTTGCCCTATTTACTATGAAAGGAGGCTGCT
>JGI2924J29684_1077956_pt1 | contig 26389 bp, 31 predicted proteins | sample BenlonsequencITS_FD_29684 | JGI IMG/M metagenome (IMG submission 29684)
CCGTCCCCGTGCTTCCTTCAATAAGGCATTTGGTGATGGTGCATAGCAGCAGTACCAACACCCGGCCTGCCCTGCCAAGCCGAAGCAGATGCGTTGGCCGGACGTACTTCATACCAGTAACGGTCGTGCATAATATTAAAGATTTGTTTCTGCAGGTTGATTTCCTCGTTATTGAGCTGGATCAGCGTATTACGAATCCGGTCATTGGCTGATTCCAAAACTGCCCTGTGATAGTTGGCCGATATATACTTGGTACCCATAAGTAAATCAGTCATTATTTCTTTGTCACCGAATTGCATTTTTTACACCCCCTCCAATTTAGTGCTGGGCCATACTAGAATTAAAGCCGGCATCCTGCAGCATGCCGTTCAAGGTGCTGACATGCCGCTGTCCCTTTTCGGCCATCTGCTGAAGCACAGATTGCACCGCCGGGTCGCGAGTGACACTCATATATAACTGCACCTTCCTGGCGCAAAGCTCCTCAGCCCGCAACTGCTCCTCAATAGCTAGCCTTTCCATTTCAGTAAGTTTACCCATATGCATTAAATTTCACCTCCCTCGGAAATTAATCACAAAGTTATTGTGCACTTAACCTTTAAAATTATGTAAGACCGCTAGCTGGTAATACTTTCAATGAGTCATTGATTAACACTTTGTTCCATGTATATAATTAGTTTATATCAGAAGTCATAGAAAACAGTCTTCCCCCGTATTATGTAAAAGCTAATTAATTAGGAGGGGCAGGCGGATGGTAAAAAGGTTTTTAGTTCTACTATTATCTCTTTGTTTTTGTTTTGTTCATACCGGTTTGGCCACGGCAGGGGTAAAGATTGTCATAGATAAATCAACTAACCAGCTACAATATTTTAATAACGAAATTTTGCAAAAAACTTTCCCTATAGCCACAGGGAAAAGTCCATTACTTACCCCGGAGGGAAACTTTACCGTAGTCCTTAAGGTAATCAACCCATACTACAGTCGCAATGGCGGCATTCCCGGGGGCAGTCCGCAAAACCCGCTGGGTTATCGCTGGTTGGGCCTTAGCGTAGGAGGCGGCAGTATATACGGTATTCACGGCACCAACAACCCATCATCCATTGGAACCTATGCCTCAGCCGGCTGCATTCGTATGTATAACAAGGACGTTAGCTGGCTTTTCGATCATACACCGGTGGGAACACCGGTAAAAATTATCCACAGTGTCGCAACACCGGTGCCGGAGCAGCCCAAACCACTACCCAAGCCACAACCAGTTACCGTTGTGCTGGGTGATAGCACCATCGAGGTTAATGAACCGGCCGGAACCAGCCCGGACGGGGCACCAATCTTACCACTACGCACAATTTTTGAAACGCTGGGCTATACAATTGGGTGGGATAACTTTAACCGCACCATCCTTATTACCAGAGGAATTGAGCACATTACCATAGCATACGCCAGCGGCCAGGTAACAACGAGGCAAAATACTTTCATCTGCCCCGAACTCAAGTTAGTACATGGCACAATGCACGCCCCCCTGTCCTTTTGGCAAAGGGCACTGCCGTTAATGCAGATAAACTGGGATGACGGTCAGCGTATAGTTACATTCAGTGAAAAAGTTACTTCGGAATAACTGATTCTGGAAACACCCCAGGCACTTGGTGCGGCATCGCCCGCTGTACCGAAATACCGGGTGGCGGCACTAGAGGCACCGGTTCAGGCAATACCCCCGACACAGGCATAGATACTGGGAACTAAGTAGTTAAAACCCCACCGAAACGGTGGGGTTTTAACTACTTACACATTAAATCTAATATTTAATATATCCCCGTCTTTTACTATGTAATCCTTACCCTCCAGCCGGGCCAAACCTTTTTCCTTGACTTTATTCATACTACCCAGTTTGTGTAAATCATCGTAGGCCACCACCTCGGCCCGAATAAACCCGCGTTCAAGGTCGGAGTGAATTTTACCGGCTGCGCTCCTGGCATTCAGCCCTACGGGTATAGTCCAGGCCTTTACTTCGTCCTCGCCCACGGTGAAGAAAGAAATCAGTCCCAGGGTATCGTAAGCAGCCCTGGCCAGACGGTCAATGCCGGATTGTTGTAGACCCAGGTCTTCCATGAATTCCCGCCGGTCATCTTCGGGTAATTGGCTAATTTCCATTTCAATCAGACCGCAGACCTCCAACAATATAATATCCTTATCAGCTGCATAAGCACGCACCTTTTCCTGCCCCTGGTAACCACCACCCCGCAGCTGTTCTTCATCTATATTAACCACCAGTATCATGGGTTTGTCGGTTAAAAAGCTATAATTTACCAACAGCTCCCGCTCAGCATCGGATAGCTCCACCTTGTGCATAGTTACTTCATTTTCCAACGCATCAAGGCATTTGCGCAGCACATCGAGTTCCGCAAGCTGCTCCTTTTTTATTTTTTTCCCTTCCTTAATGCGCTGAATTCTTTTTTCCAGCAAATCCATGTCGGCCAGCAATAATTCCAGGTTAACTGTCTCTATATCCCGCATGGGATCTATATCCCCATCCACATGGGGCACATCTTTGCCACCAAAGGCCCGTACCACATGCACAAGTAAATCGGCGTTGCGAATGCCATCTAAAAAGCGGTTGCCCACCCCTTTGCCCTCGCTGGCCCCGCGCACCAGCCCAGGTACGTCACTGAACTGAATTTGAGCATAAGCTGTCTTTTTGGGTTTGTAAAGGTTAATTAAAAAGTCAATCCGTGCATCGGGTATCTCGGCCATCGCCACGTTGATTTCAGTTTTGCCCGTCAAATAATTGGATGTTTCGAGTCCCGAGTTGGTTACCAGGTTAAAAAAAGTGGTTTTACCCACCATCGGCAAGCCGACAATACCACAAGTAAGCATTTACAATTCCCGTTCCTTTCTATAATAGCTGAATAATATTAACAAAAATAGCTGAATAATATTAACAAACCATCTATTTCCTGATAATTTCATAAAGGTCTGTGCGCCGCTGGGTTAGTAACGGCAGGCGTCCGCGCACTTCCCTAATTTTCTCCGGGTCCAATTCAACCATGATAATTTCCTCGCCGGTACCAGCCCTGGCCACTACATCACCCCACGGGTCCACCACTATGGAATGGCCGTAGGCCACATAGTCCGCCCGGTCATCCCTGGCCGGAGAAGCCGCCGCAACGTAAACCTGGTTATCCACCGCCCGGGCCCGCATGGTCAAATCCCAGTGCGCCGGGCCGGTAATCAAGTTGAAGGCCGCCGGTATCACCAGTACATCAATTCCCGCCAGGACCAGTAAACGGGCTAATTCCGGAAAGCGCACGTCAAAACAAATCATTACGCCAATTTTACAAAACCCAGCGTCTATAACCGTGAGCTCGTTGCCCGGTCCCAGCGTGCTGGACTCCTGCACCTTCAGGTTGGGCAAATCAACATCAAACAGGTGCACCTTGCGGTGGCGCCCTAACAAGTCACCCCGGGGTCCAAAGGTAAAGCAGGTATTATAAACAAAATCTCCATCTCTTTCGGGTATAGAACCGCCCACCAGCACAATATCCAGCTGGTCCGCCACCCGGGACATCATTTGCACCGTTTCTCCCTTGGAATAAGACTCCGCATAAGAGGGGAATAAATGCGTCTCATAAGGGCAGTTAAACATTTCCGGCAGCACTACCACCTGCGCACCCTGCCTGGCTGCCCGACGCACCGAATCCTCGGCATGACTTATATTAAACCCCTTATCGCTGGTGACTTTGATCTGGCAAACTGCCAGCTTGCATTTATCCATCAACACATCCGCCCCTTTATACAACCGGATTAATATGCACCTACTGCAGATAATTTTATATAAGCTGCCTGTCATAATGTACAAAACCACTCTTTACCAATACACAATGGTAAAAAGTGGTTATATAAAAACTTACCACCCGGTAAACAGCGTTTGATAACTGTACTAGTTGGCAGCAACTAGGCCTGCACTACTTCCTTTACCTCGGGCACAGCTTGCTTGAGCGACCGCTCAATCCCTAGTTTAAGGGTATAGGTGGACATCGCTCACCCACCGCAGGCTCCTTTAAGTCTTACTTTAACTACACCATCAGGTGTAACATCTACAAGCTCAACATCACCGCCGTCACGCTGCAGCATGGGGCGCACCTTATCTAAAGCAGCTTGTACTTGTTCACGCACTGTTTACAACCTCCCTTCTTAAAAACTATTATAACAACAAAGGATTAATAATATTAGCTCGTCCAAACCGCAACTATTCCTATTTTAACTGCTATTTACCAGTGAAGCAATAGTAAAACTTTTGAATCGAACAATTCAGTCAACTTTAGTAAGCTATGTCGACCAGGTTTTAATTAAGATGGCGGCAGCTGTAAGTAAAGGTTAAACTTAGTAAAATCAATATCCTGTTGTAACTCCGCCAGTACCTGCTGCTGCAGGGCAATTTGCCCGCGCAAAGTATCTAATACGACTGAACCTTCTGATCTGTTTTCCTTTTGCGCATCCTGCTGTTCAAGCAGCGTCTTTTCTTGCTCTAGAAGTACGTTTAATTGTTCTTGGGCCTGCTGCAAATCAACAGTCAAATCCCTGGAGGTAGATTGAATATTCGACTGCCCCAAATTGCTTAATTCATTGATAAACCCGTCCACACTATCCGTAGGAATGCGTAACACCCAGTACCGTCCGTTTTGCTGAGGCTCAGTTTCCACAAAGCCGCCGTACCTGGCAACTGTTTCACTCACCGTGGCTGCTGTATTTGACTGGGTTTTCAGCACCACCGTAGCGGTAAACTCCCTGGCCACATGAAGATTAGTTGCTGCCGAAAGCTTATCATTCTCTGCCTTGCCGGCAGCATCCTCTAAATCGTCTTGGGGTACGGCCATAATGGAAAATTGAGGTTCATTACCGTCCGACTGCCCCTGCGGAGCTGCCAATTCACGGGCTACCTGTTTCCCAGGGGCACCGGTGTCTTCTCCACCACCTGCAGCAGGCATGGCATCAGTACCACCGTCTTCCGCAGCGGACGCAGGTTGTTCCCCTGCTCCTATATTAGTAGTATTTACCTCCTCCTTTGATACACCAGGGCTAACCAAATCACGCCGGTTTGTATCAGGGACATTATTATGCACCGTATCAATATCTTTAGAAGTTTTCTCCGGGGCGGTATCCAAAACCGGGTCGCCATCCACAGCACCGCCCCCAAAACGTTCCACCCGGTCAGCCGTATTTTGGCCGGCGCTCAACTGGAAGGCAGTATCAAATACCCCGTCATCGTTTTTGTCATAGTAAAGAACGGTGACACCAACGGTGATAAATAGCACCGCCGCGGCAGTAAGTATTTTAAGCCATTTACCCCGGGCCAGCCAGTACACCTGCCCGGTTGGGCTGCCGGTAACAGTGGGTGCGGGCAGTGAATCAATTTTTTGACGTAAATTATCGTGAAACTCCGGGGGCGGTACAACCTCGGGTAACCCCCTGACCAATTCCACGGCAGCAAGCAAATCATCATATTCCAACCTGCACGCCTCGCAGGCAGCAATGTGTTCCTCCACCTGTACTACCTGGGAAGATTCCAGCATGCCATCAATGTAAGGTGACAACATTTCATAGATATCACGACATTGCATTGCTCTTCCCTCCTTTGGTTTTATGACGATCGCTGCCCGGCAAAAGTTCCCCCTGCTTGCTCATCCTTTCCTTGAGAGCGTTTCTGGCCCGGCTGATGCGTGATTTTACCGTACCCAATGAACACTGTAACACACCGGCAATTTCTTCATAGCTCAATCCCTGCATTTCACGCATTATTAAAATCAACCGGTGGTCATCAGAAAGCTGGTTCAAACAAAACTGAACCTGTCGCTGCATCTCGCGACGCTGCACGGTTTCCTCGGGGGAATAGCTGTCGTCAGCAGTAGGCACATTGGCCGGTGAGGCGTCTATCATTTCATCCATAGAAACACTGCGCCGCCGCTGTCTTTTCCTGATTTCGTCCCGGCAAATATTGGAGGCAATACGGTAAAGCCAGGTGGAAAATGCAGCATCTCCCCGGAACCCTGCTAATGCTTGGTACAGTCGAATGAAGGTATCCTGGGCCAGGTCACTGGCATCGGCGTGGTTACCCATAAAACGATAAACCAAGCCATATATTTTACTTTCATAGCGACGCACCAGTTCGTCAAAGGCTTCCAGGTCACCATCTTTAGATTTTTGAACCAGCACCTCATCGGGAAGATGCACTTTATATTCACTCCAGTCCCATAAAAAAAACCAGGGGCATGCGTACTCCCCGGTAATTCTTCGACACGGTTAAACATACTTCCTGCCACGGGAAAAAGATGGTCTTTAGCATATGGGACGTGATTTAAAAAATAAAAAAGTTGGATTCGCATTAACGTTATATATGTCTATATATTCATACAATTGCAGAATAGAAAACAAGAGCATGAGAGAGCTAATCTAAGTAAACTGTTACACCAATTTAAACGAAAATTGTTTATTCTTGTGTTCGTTTGCTACCTATTTTCCTGGTTTCGATAAATTTAACCTTATCCACTCTTTTCCTTACTGGTTTAGGTAATACTATATACCTACGCAGATTTAATTTTGGACGTTCTTCCACATGGTTCAAAATTTTATTTTCATTTGCCAATGGGCTTGTCTTCATAAATAACCATGCACCAAAGCTCCACCAACCTAAAAATAGGAAATAGACAGGAATAGGGTACAGCCAGGACACAAAGTCATAGAGACCTGCATTGTGGACTACATATGCATAACCGATACTGTTACCAGCCCAGGCTGCAATATATGGGTATAAAAACCAACGTCTTTTAGGCAAAAAGTAGAGAAAAAGCATTACTGTAACTGTCCAGCTTGGAGGTGAAAGAGCAATATGTCCTAGAACATAGAATATTCCATGATTCTTAAACCACATAACATGTAATAGATTTTGCATTATACTTACAACAATAACATCACCTAGTCCACCTATAAGAAAACCATAAATAAAATAATTCTTATATTTTTTTCTTGGGATAAAAATTAGTGTAAGGATAAACGTCATCACTAAAAATGTTGGATAAAATAAGGTGGTTACAATAGGCATTGCCATCAATAAATCACCCCGTTATTGTTTACTCAAAAAGTATTTCAAAATGTCCATAGCAATATCAGCAACTACTCCAGCTATAAGACCTTTGCTAGCCTGTCTTTTAAGTTCAAAATGGGAACCTCTTTCATTCTTAATTTTTATATTTTGCTCCAAGTTAGGATTTTATATTAATGTTTATGGCAAAATAAAGCTAAGAACCGAGCATAAAACTGGAAAAAAACCATTGCCAGCACCCCTGCTTTAACCTTGCCCTTTAGTTGTACAGGCTAAAGGGTAAGAAAGAAAGGATGTTGACAATGGCTCAGGCGTGTCTGAGTGAGTCGTGCGTGCCTAAAATCAAAATTCAGACACGCACGATTCATCAAAATAAAAAGGGTTCGATGAAGTATTATTACTTCTCTCAAACCCTTGATATATCTAGATTTTGGTGCCGAAGGCGGGAGTCGAACCCGCATGCCCGAGGGCGCACGATTTTGAGTCCCTCAACATTACCGGAAGCATCGGGAATGCAACGTACTCTACCGGAATCCTCAGCCCCCCCAAAACCTTATATAATGCGGGTTTTCGGCACTTAAAACCCGGAAACCCACGTCACTCCAAGGCTCTCTCAAAAGAGCGGTTTTGACATCAATTTTGGACGTTGGAGGGATATTGGAGGGATATTCAGGAGGGGTATCCGGACCGTCTGCCATTGAAACGTCGAACGTGTATTATCAAAACCAATATTGTAACAGTCATCCTACCATTGACAAATCTTTTCAGGAGTTGATGACTGTGAAAAATCAAGAATATTACGAGCAGCTTTTTGAGCCGTATCCCGATGTAGTTACGCTGGATGAATTCAGAGCCATATTGGGCGGCATTGGAGAAACCACGGCACGAAAGATTTTGCATGGGAATCATATAAAGTACTTTTTCATCCGTAGTACCTACAGGATACCTAAAGTGTGGGTTATCGAGTATGTGTTAAGCGAGCATTACGCTGAGTATCGGCAAACGTTAAAAGTACAGGTTTAGCAGTAATTAAAAATGAATGGACAAAGAGGACATAGGTTTAGCGCTTATGTTCTCTTTTTTATATATCACTTCTGGCAGGACCACCGCGATCAAAAGCTGACCCAGCTTGTCTTCTGCGACCTGTCCACTCCCAAGAGCGACGGGAATTTCAACGTCTATGACGACATGCGCCAAAAGCTCACGGCCCGCGGCGTTCCCGCCGACGAGATTGCTTTCATCCACGACGCCAACATGGAAACCCGCAAAAAGGAGCTGTTTGCCAAGGTGCGTACTGGACAGGTGCGCGTCCTTGTTGGGAGCACCTTTAAGATGGGGGCCGGAACCAACGTGCAGGATAAGTTAATTGCGCTGCACGACCTGGACTGCCCCTGGCGGCCCCGCGACCTGGAGCAGCGCAGCGGCAGGATTGTCCGCCAGGGCAACAACAACGACGAGGTGCATATCTTCCGGTACGTGACGGAAAATACCTTTGACGCTTATCTCTATCAGATTTTGGAGAACAAACAGCGGTTTATCTCACAGATCATGACCAGCAAATCCCCCGTAAGAAGCGCCGAGGACATTGACGAAACGGCCCTTTCCTACGCGGAAGTCAAGGCACTGGCGACGGGCAACCCGCTCATCAAGGAGAAGATGGATTTAGACATCCAGGTTTCCAAGCTGAAGCTGTTAAAAGCCAACCATTTAAGCCAGCGTTACGCTTTGGAGGACAGATTGCTCAAACACTTCCCCCGGCAGATCAAATCCACCGAGGAACGTATTACGGGCTATGAAAAGGATATTGCCCGATATGAAAGGCACAGCGCCTTGCCCCTCGCCGAGGGGATGCCGAGGAAAACAAATTCGCGGGCATGACGATCAAAGGCATTTTCTACCTCGAAAAGGCCAAGGCGGGCGCGGCCATCCTGGAAGCCTGCAAGCTGATGACCTCGCCGGAGCCGCAGAAAATGGGAAGCTATTTGGCGGCTTTCCGATGCTGTTTTCCTTCGACAGCTTTAACAAGAAGTATCAAATCACGCTCCAGGGCGCTCTCAGCCATACGGTGGCCTTGGGCGCGGACGTTCACGGCAACATTATAAGATTGAATAATGCTTTGGCCGAAATGCCGAAAAAACTGGAGTATTGCCGGGAACAGCTAAAAACCCTCCGTCAGCAGATGGAAACGGCCAAGAAAGAAATTGGCATCCCCTTTGAGAAGGAGCAGGAGATGCAAAACAAATCCGCGCGGCTGCATGAACTGAACATCCTGCTGAATATGGACAAAACGGAAAACGAGATGGTGGACGACCAACCGGACGAGGACATGGATATTCCCGAAAAGAAAGCTGTAGGCTATGAACGGTAATTGCTGAATACGCTTTAGCAGTTTTGACTTTCTATTTTCCCAAGCTTAGCGCTTTTCCTTCTCCATTCCGGCAAGGGAAAAATCAACGAAGCTGCACCTGTTTGAAAGCGCCATTGACCTTTTGTCCTATGACACATTGGAGCTGCTGGCTGGCAGGGATTGGCGGTGGGAAAACTGCCTTTCCTTGGCGGGTATTTACAGGCCGAAAAAGAACATTGAAGAAAGTACTCTGCCCACCGCTTTGACGCAGTACCTCAAGGATTATCCGCAAATAAGTGAAATTGCCCTGCATCTGGACAACGACGCACCGGGAAGGCTGGCGGCAAAGACCATCAAGGCCCTCCTTCCCTCCACCTGCACCATTACCGACGAGCCGCCCCAGCGTGGGAAGGATTACAACGATTATTTGAAAATGATGTTGAGAGGGCGGCACGGGCCGGAGCGATGATGACAAATGGTTTTATCCATACCTCCCTATCGCCCCCAAATAGCAATATGAAGAGAAAAATAAAACTCGGCAGTACTTAACCTCTTAGATGTATACAACTACACTCTAGAACGATATAATATAGAGTGTAATTGTATTAAGGGAGGAGGTGGTGCACAATGAAGCATATTGACAAAATCCAAGAGGTTCTCGAACAGAACAACGGAGTGATTACTGCTTCACAGGTCACCGCAGCCAATATACCCAGGCATTATCTGAAAAAAATGATGGACATGAAGCTCCTGGTTAAACTTGACCGGGGAATTTATAGCAAACCGGAAATATGGGAAGATGAAATGTATATCCTGCAATACAAGTACAGTAGAGGCATTTTTTCCCATGAAACGGCCTTGTACATTCATGGCCTGACGGACAGGACGCCTCTGAAATATGTCATGACGTTCCCCTATGGTTATCATGTCAAATCCCTCAAACAAGAAAATGTTATCATTCGAAAGTCCGTGCAAGATTTATATGAACTTGGATTGACCACCGGAATTTCTCCCTGTGGGAATCCGATCCGTTTGTACGATGTGGAACGGACACTTTGCGATATCGTCAAAGGGAATAACACCTGCGACATCCAGATCGTCAATCAGGCAATGAAGCAATACGCCAAAATGCCGGGGAAAAATATCCCGAAGCTATTCGACTATGCCGGGAAAATACGGGTAAAGCCCAAAATACTGAACTATATGGAGGTTTTGCTATGACAGCCAAAAACCCCATGCAATTGAAGGCCTATATTAAAAAGATGGCCGCCGAAAAAAACATTTCCGCCCAGCTTGTCATGCAAAACTATATGCTGGAACGGTTATTGGAACGTATTTCCGTGTCCAAATATCAATCCAATCTGACTTTGAAAGGCGGCTTTTTGATTTCAGCCATTGTCGGACTGGATACAAGGGCGACGATGGACCTGGATACCACCATCAGAGGTTTTGACGTTACCCATGATACGGTCAGGAGAATTTTTGAGGAAATAGGCGCCACTCCCATTGAGGACAATGTCAAATTTGAAGTGCTGAATACTTCCGATATACGGGAAGGCGACGATTATCCGGGAATCAGAGTAGCGATGAGGGCCAATTATCCGCCACTGGCTGTTCCCCTTTCCGTGGATGTTACGACTGAAGACAAAATCACTCCCCAAGCAATAGAATACACCTTCAGACTTTTATTTGAGGACAGGACGATCAAAATCATGGCGTATAATCTGGAAACCGTGCTGGCCGAAAAGCTGGAAACCATAGTGACCCGTGGAATTGCCAATACCAGGCCGAGAGATTTTTATGACATTTACATTTTGTATCAGCTTAGAGGCCATGAATGCGACAGGTCAGTATTAAAAAGCGCGTTGGCGGAAACCGCGTCCCGACGCAAGAGTCTTGCCGTCATGTCAAATTATAAGGCTGTTCTGAACACCATTGCGGAAAGCGAACAAATGAAAGGGTTTTGGCGGAAATACCAAAAAGACTTTGACTATACGAAGGACATTGATTTTACGGATATCTGCCATTTGATTGTTCAAATTTTAGATGAAATTGGTTTTTCGGAGATACAATAAAACTCTATTTCATTGAAATTTTGAGTTTGTTTGTGTTTTTTAAATTCCTGTAGGGACTGAGCCATCCGATTTCTACAAAATCAAAAATGATCAGATGGACATCATCCGTTCTCTGCACCAAATGCTTGGGCGATTTTCGTTTTTGAATGCAGAGTTTATACCACCGAATAAATACCACAGAGTGTTCGTGGAGAAATGGATTTGATTCTGTACCAGAAATTTAGAGGAGGTGGAGGATGTCATTTTCGGAAATTAGTATTTATCAGGTAAAGCCAGATAAGACGAATGAGTTTGAAGCTATTATGAAAGACGCTGTTCAAATGATGAAAGTAATAGACGGTTGTCAATCTCTTCGACTTATACAGCGTACACACTATATAAAGGATATGAAAACGATTAAGGATGGACTTCAACCCGACAAACTTACTCGTATTGTAAAATGCGTTCGCTATGCGCTCTACTGGGAATTCGATACAGATAAAAATTATGGTAAAGCACAAAAACAGTTGTATGAAACTCATTGGAAAGCGATAGAAAAGTGCTTGATTGTTCCGCATGATAAAATCTTAGGTGAGGTAATCATTTAACAGTAAAAGACCGACAAATTTCAATTTAACGAGCAAGCCACTTTCTATAATGAGCATAATGAGAAGCGTACAAGTTCCGGTTTAGCAGAGGGATTATAAAACCATCCCAAAGGAGCAAAAAATGGATTTTAATATAAACACTTGGATGAAAGGATATTTGGACGGACTGAAAGCTCTTTTCGGTTCCCGCCTGCTGTTTGCCGGGCTTCAGGGAAGTTATGGACGGGACGAGGCAACAGCCGGCAGCGACATTGACGCGGTTGTCATACTGGATCAGGTCACTCCGGGAGATCTGAAAGCCTACGGCGCTATGCTGGACACCCTTTTTTACCGGGAGAAGGTGTGTGGATTTATCTCCGGCCGACAGGAGCTGCTGAATTGGGAACGCTCCGATCTGTTCCAGTTTTATCATGACACCACGCCGGTTTTCGGAAGCATTGATTTTCTGCTGCCGCAGATCAATCAGGAGGATATTCACCGCGCCATACGCATCGGGGCCTGCAACATCTACCACCTGTGCGGGCATAACATGGTGCATGAGAAAGACGCGGAGATATTGAAAAACCTTTATAAATCAGCTGCTTTTACCGTGCAGGCGGTCTATTATGACCAAACCGGCGCCTACATAAAGCAAAAGGCGGAGCTGATCCCCTTGCTGCACCCCCAGGAACGGGAGATTTTGCAGACCGTCATCAATCTTAAGCAGCAGCCGAATATGGCGCAGACTGAGTTTGAGCGGCTCTCTGATCTGCTGTTCAATTGGGCGGCGGGGTTGATTATTGAGTACAAGATTGAGTGAAATTGAGCGAAAATCAGAATTTTAGAGGCATTTTCTATGAATATCGTACAAGTTACAGAAAATAAAAAAGAATATATTGACCTATTGTTGCTGGCGGATGAGCAGGAGGATATGCTAGATAAGTATCTTGAGCGAGGCGAAATGTTTGTTTTGCATGACGATGGAGTTAAGGCCGAATGTGTGGTCACCAAAGAAGCGGATGGAACTTATGAAATAAAAAACATTGCGGTTCAGCCGGATTGCCAGCGGAAAGGCTATGGGAATGCCCTGATTGAATTTATGTTCTCCCACTACGCCGATTGCCGCGTTATGCTTGTCGGAACAGGCGACAGCCCCAAGACTTTGAATTTTTATCGGAAGTGCGGCTTTACAGAGTCCCATCGGATGAAAGATTTTTTCATTGATCATTATGATCAGCCAATCTATGAAAATGGAAAACGGATTGCCGATATGATTTATCTGAAAAGGGAACGATGAATCCAAGCCTTAAAATTTCCAATTATTATTATATAGAACTAATGATCGAGGTGATTCTATGGTTATAAAGCGAGCAACGATTCAAGATACGAAAACGATAAGCCATATTCATGCCTCCAGTTGGGAAAGCGCTTATAGGGGCATTATTCCCCAGCAATATCTCGATGAATTACAAAATGATTTTTGGGTAAAGGCTTTTCAAGGCTGGATTGAGGCTAATACCGTAACTGTGCTGCTTATTTATGACCAAGAATTAGCCGTTGGATGTATTGCCTACGGAAAGTCAAGAGATAAGAAATTGCCTGAATGGGGAGAAATTGTTTCGATTTATCTTTTGCCGGAGTATCTTGGAAAAGGATATGGGCATAAACTCTTGAAAGCCGCCCTGGATGATCTGAAAATTGCCGGGTATAACGACGTTTATTTATGGGTTTTAGAAAATAACGAGACAGCCAAAAAATTTTATGAGCGAAACAGTTTCACGTTCAATAATGAGAAATACTCCTTTGAAATAATGAAGGAGCCTTTTAAAGATATGCGTTATGTTTTTAGTTTCAATAGCACCCAAGTATAAACATGCTCGGAAATCAAATAAAGTTACATTGTTTATAAAATAGGAGTACATATGATTAGAAGGTTCAAAATTGATGAATTAGACATAGTTATGAAAATATGGCTTGAAAGCAACATAGAGGCTCATGATTTTATTAGCAAAAGTTACTGGCAGGGAAATTATGAAGTGGTTAAAGAGATGTTGCCTAATGCAACCATATTTATTTACGAAGATAACAGTATAATTCAAGGATTTGTTGGGTTGATAGAAGGTTATATTGCTGGGATATTTATTAATGCAAGTAGCCGATCCCAGGGCATAGGAAAAGCTCTACTTGATTATGTCAAGGCGAACCGCTCTGAATTGTCGTTGCAAGTTTATAAGAAGAATGCTCGTGCGGTTAAATTTTACCTAAGAGAAGATTTTGCCGTTTCAAAAGAGCAAATTGATGAAAATACTGGTGAAGTAGAGCTTATAATGAATTGGACAAAATGAATAGCAAGTTATCCGAGCTTTTGGCATTGAGAAATCAGCGCCTTTTTCTTTTCATGGAATCAGCTACAAGCATTACGGGCAGGAGCGACGACCTCCTGCTCTTTCTTTTTTCGGCAGGTGATACAAGAACAATCGTAACCCACACCCAACACAAGACCGCTGTCTTGTGTTGCAGCAAGCACTGAATTTGGTCTCCCAAATTCGTTTGTTAGGGGCTTTCGCCCCTAATACCCCCCTTCATGTTGCACTCCCATCAATAAAGAAAAGAGGTGTTGTGAATGAACGAACTTCAACAAAAGTGGCGGGAGGAATTTCGCGCCCTCATCGAGTGCAAGGACACCCATCCTGCGCGAAAGGAGCCGGAGCGATGAGAAAACGAGGTATCCGCGTTCAAGTCTGGCTGAATAAAGAAGAAAATACACGGCTTCATACCAGCGCCAAAAAAGCGGGATTGTCACAGGAAGGTTATCTCCGTTCCCTTATCAACGGCTATGTGCCCAAGGAGCTGCCCCCTCCCGACTATTTTTCCATGACGCGGGAATTGCACGCCATCGGCGGCAACCTGAACCAGATTGCGGCCAAGGCCAATGCCACCGGGCTATTGACAAGACGGCATTTCAAGATGAAGCCAACCGGCTCAGAAAGGCGGTACAGGATATTATGAAGGCGGTCACAGCGCCGGAAAGGAGAACCTGATGGATAAGAAAACACTACTAATAAACCGCATCCACCGGAACTTTACGGACTACAAGGAAAAGTTGCTCAAAGTGGACGGCGAAGGCATTTTTGAAAAAACGGAGGAAATCGCAGCCTATACCCAGGCCCACAGGTATTTGACAGTAAACCATCACTATGAACTGGAGGAACTGGATTACCTCCTGCTATTTCAAAATCCCCTGGAGGTTGTAACCGACCAATATCGGGAGGAATTCCGGTATGCGGGAAATATGCTTGAGCTTATCGTGGCGAGAATCTGTGATAAGCAAGATGGCCTCCGAATAAGCCGCTTTCATCCAGGGTATAGATCCGGCCCTCATCGAAAACCCTTAAGCTTGCCGCCGCTTGTTTTGTCTCATCATACTCTATCTCGGCAACCTTTTTAGCATCAAAACTCGCATAGGCTTTTAAAGAATATTGGTCCCCTTGAGCGCAGGCCGTCAGAAATTGCTCCAGTGATTCCGGCCGGCACGGAAAAAAGATGTAATTTGACCCGCTGTGGCTGAGTGAGGCGGTATATCGAGCAGGCAGGTTTTTTTCCTGGATATATTGCAAATCAAAGCGCAAACCGTTATCCAGGGTGTAGCGCCATGCCGTATATTGATAGGTCTCATCTTTTACCACTTCATCGGCCTTATAGCCGTTGATTATATCGCTAAAAGTTAATTCTCCATTTGCCAGCAGGCGCAGTGACTCTATATCCAAGGTGCGTTGGCCACCGGCTTCGTTTAACATAGGGGAAGCACCTGCCTTATCGGACAAGGTTAGCCCCCCGTCACCCACCACTTGTATGGTTGCTCCCTGGTTTTGCTGATCATCAGCCTTGGCGCTCGTTAAAGTCATCACGCCCAGTAAAATAACAAGCCCTGCGGCCAGAACCGAAATAGTCTTTAATGTCTTGGGGCGATTGATAATCATGCTAATTCTTGTCTTAATTCTGCTTTTCCCGTTTGCCATTGCTGTAGCCGTATTAAGAATGGCAACTTTCTTGTGACAGGCGTTAAACAAGATAAGGAGCGTATGACCATATTCAAGGCTTTCCTTTTCATCCAGGTAACGCAACACCCGGTCATCGCAGCTTAATTCGGAATCATCGCGGGAAGCCAGAGCCGCCATCCATACCAGGGGATTAAACCAGTAAATAATACAACAAATATTCCGAAGCAGAGAGAAAAGATTGTCTTTCTGTTTGAAGTGGCAAAGCTCATGCAGCAATACATGTCTTAGTATTGTCCTGTCTGTTTTGGCCTCCGGCGTGATGGCAATGTAAGAGCGAAACAGGCCGACCAGGCAAGGGGAAGTCAAGTGATGGGAAATAACAACCGGCAATGGAGTTTTTATCCCGACCTGACGGCATAGGTCACGGTAGAAGGGGATCTGGTCAAATGATAGCTCTATAGCCGACTGGCGCAACCTGCGTTGGAATACCCTGTTCAGGATTAGCATGTATACAAACACAGCCAAAGCACCGATTACCCATAAGATAAACAGCATTTGGAACAAGTCGATTTTTTCTATATAACTAGTATTTTTTTCAGTTCTAACCTGTACCGCTGTGTTGCTTTGCGGCTCGGAATATGTCAGTGGCTCAATAAAAGGAGAAGAAAATGTTTGCAGATCCGATCCATGGGTTTCAACCGTTGTAATAGGCGGAGGTTGGATAATGTTCATAACACTGAATGGGCTGGAGATATTCAACGGGATCAGAAGCCGTATGAGTACCAAAATCCAAGCCGCATATTGCCAGGTGGGTCGTAGTTTTCCCCTAAACACCATGCGCAATACCAGCAGTACGGCAATCAACAGGGATGAGGTCAAAGTAATTTGCAGTAAAAGGCGTAAAATATTCTCTATCATACTTGGCCGCCTTCCTTTGATTGTTTTGCTTCTTGAAGTGCTTTCATCAGTTCATCGATTTCTTCCTCGTCCAACTGCTCATTTTTTATCATGGTGGATACCATCAGGCCCAAGTTTCCGTTCCACAGTTTTCCTACAAAAGAACGGGTTTCCCCGGTCACGGCTTCATTGTAGTCCAGCAAAGGATAATAAAGCTGCGGATTGGCATCCTCCCTTCGCAATGCGTCCTTGGCTTCCATGCGCTTGAGAAAGGAAAAGATGTCATGTCTGGTCCAGCCGGTTTCCTCCTTGAGCGCATCTTCAATTTGGCGGCAGGAAAGGGGTGAGCTTTCCCAAAGGAGCCTCATAATCTTCCATTCCGCGTCTGAAAGGGTAACCTTCTTGCTTATCATGACCTCAGTCCTCCATTCTTATAATCTTTATATCTTCCTTGGTAATGGCACGGATATAGGGATTAATTGTCCGGTTTACCAAGCTGATTACCTCTTTTGCCGACAGATATACATAATTATGTCCTTGGTAGTCCCCAAAACTGCTGTAAGGCAGGGTTTGCACCGTAAAATCTTTTTCCGGGTCAAGCTGCATAACCTGGCGGGCGAACCATTGCATATCTCGCAGCGACAAATCGGTTTCCACATGCTGTTGAAAGATATCGGCAAATTCAGGAATTTTAGAAATGCTGGAACCGGTTAACAATTCATCAACCAAGGCCATAAGAAAATGCTGTTGTATTTCTATACGGCCTATGTCGGCGTTTATGTAATTCCTGTATCTCACCAACTGCAAAGCCTTGTTCCCATCCAAAATTTGCAAGCCCTTTTTAAGATGAATGTGCAAGTCCTGGGCCGGGTCATCCCAATTCATGTCTTGGGGAACAGAGAATTTCACTCCCCCTATGGCATCGACCAACTCTTTAAAAGCTTCAAGGTCTACCACAATATAGTAATGGGGTGAAAAACCCAATATGGATTTAATTTCTTCTTTTAATTGCTCCACGCCACCAACAGCATAGGCATCATTGATCTTTTTGGGATTTCGCGGCACATCCACCTGCGTATCTCTTGGCACTGAGACAATATTGATCTTATGGCCGACAGTATCCAAGGAAACAACCATAATGGTGTCAGTGTGATAGCCGTCTTTGTCAGTTCCTATCACCAGAAATGTATAAAAGCCATCCTTGTAACCTTTGTCTGGCATAACCGGCCCGTCTCCGTTCTCCAAACTGGTCATACCATAGCCTTGGTTAAGTCCCGGTGGACGGTTGAAGTACGTCCCTATAACAAAACCAAGTGTAAAAAAAATTGCCAGTACAGATAAACCTATTATTAACAACAAGCGCAACTTCTTCCTGAATGAGCGATCTGGGAGATGGGGTGCGTTATGATTTTCCGAAGCTAAAACTGTTTTATTGCTAGAATGACCGAATCGACTCATGATAATAATCCTTTCAAATCACATAAATGCAGATAATCAGCGTTTTTTGATTCTTTATTATAAAAAATACACGCTCCATGGAGTAAAATAGCAGTAGGCAGATGCCTACTGCTATTTTACTCCTCTGTTTCCGTTTCTGTCAATGAATTTTGTAAGATGCAATAATAGTTTGTCGATGACAGGTACTGCCTATAGATAAAAGAAAAATCCACGCCGCCGTTTTCCTTTTCAAAAAATAGGATAGTGGAGGGTGTATTAAGTTTTAGAATGCGGCGGTATCAGGAGGTTGCCGCCGTGTTAAATCTGCATCGACATTATTCATCATTATGTGACCAATTAAAAAAAGCCTAAAATGTATATGGAATAATTACAGCCTGCTGTGTGCTCACACACATTATACAATAGGAAATATATTCCTTTATGCTCGATTGGTTTTTATCCAGCCGGGCTTTTTTGCGTTTTATGGCAAATTATTTTTCGCATTTTGCCGTCTGTTCGTTGCTGTTAAACCGTGAGAAATATTCAATTATGAATTTACTGAAATCACGAGCTGCCATTGACAAGTAATGCTCTTTAGCCCACGATAACCAAATGGTTCGCTGACAAGTGGGATTTTCAATATGCACTTTTACCAGTGAGTCCGTATTAATGCTATCCCACCAATACGCCGGAATAAAGGCGTTACCAAATCCGGCTTTTACCAGACTGCATATTACTTCAGGAGTAAAGCTTTCAAATGCAATATTAGCAATCTTGGGAATGAATCCGGCTTGTTGACAAAAATCGTCTGTAATCTCCCGAAGCCCGTACGCTGCGGTCTGGCGAATAAATGGTTCATTAGCAACTTCTTTCAGTTGTATACTCTTTCGACCTGCTAAACGATGCTCTGGTGGTAAAGCCAATAAGATTTCTTCATTTTTTAAAGGCTCACAATGAATTCCTAATTGGTCAATAGGCTGAGTAGAAATACAGAGGTCAATTTCGCCATTCATTAGTCGTTCTTGTATTTCCAGATGCTGTGTAGCTTGAAGAAAACGAAAATTAACATGTGGATGAAGCGTTAGATATTCTCTAAAGATGTATGGTAATTGCGGGGAGGCTGTGGCGCCTACCGTAACGCTTCCACGGTCAAGTCCCGCCAAATCTGCCACCTCACGTTGTCCTTCCTCTAATTCTCTAAAGCTTCGTTCTACTCTTTTAAGAAAGGTTTTACCAAACTGATTAAGTCGTATTCTTCTTCCTTGGCGCTCAAATAAAGGAACTCCTACACTTTCTTCCAAACGTGCGATTGTTTTGCTAAGAGAGGGTTGGGCAATGTATAGTTCTTCTGCTGCACGGGTTACATTTTCCAACCGAGCAACAACTTGAAAATATCTCAATTGAAGCAAGTCCATAATATATCTGCCCCCTTAATAGCTTAAAAGCTATAACGACATGATTAATTATATATTTATGTTTATAAGCAGTCAATGTTATATTTATAAAATAGGTTGTGTGAAATCCATATGAATTAGAGGTCTGAAAAACAATGTTGTGTTCTAAAATCTTGGTTGCCTATGATATTTCATGTTTTCGGACATAGGAATGGGAATTGGCCCTTTGCTGGTAGGATTTATCATTCCTTTCATTGGTTACAGAGGAATGTATACGTTTGTGGCAATTATTGCGATTGCATGCCTGTTGTTATATTACTTAGTGCATGGAAGAACAACAAAAGTTGGGAAACATGTCATTATGAAAAGCGAGCCCTTGATGATGGAGCATGGAGAACATTGAAAGAAGTTAGTTAAGCGTAAAAGAAGCCCAACTTGTTAACAGGGTGGGTAAGAATGGAATCTTATAAGAAATTATTTGGTTAGCGTGATAACCAACCATAAGATATTTGATAGAAGGGAGAATCGGACAATGGGTTCGGTATTAAGTGACCTGAAAGGAATTGACAAGTTATTCTATAAAACCATGCTTAAGGATCTATTCTCTGATACCTGCACGGTAAAATTCTGGGACGGAGAAGAAGTAATTTACGGAGAAGGCGACAGTAAGTTTAAATTAATTTTGCATGAGCCTATACCTAAAGCAGATATCATTGCCGATCCTTCGTTAGCCTTTGGGGAAGCCTACATGCACCAAAAACTAGAAGTAGAAGGCGATATTCAAAAAATCATAGAGTCCTTGTATCATAACCTGGACAGTTTCTTGGGTAAAAATAATATGTCCACCAAGGTTGCCAAAAAGATTTCTAATAACATTAAGAAAAGTAAGAAAAATATCCAACATCATTATGATATTGGTAACGAATTTTATAAATTATGGCTGGATGATACAATGACCTATTCATGCGGGTACTTTGAATCTGATGACGACACATTAACCCAAGCTCAAAAAAATAAAGTGAATCACATCCTTAAAAAACTTAATTTAAAAGAAGGCCAAACATTGCTGGATATTGGTTGCGGCTGGGGAGAATTGATCATTTCCGCTGCCCGGAACCACAAGGTTAAGGCCATGGGAATAACATTAAGCTCAGAACAATTGAGCGCAGTAAAGAAGAAAATAGAAAATGCCGGGCTGGATGATCTGCTTGAGGTCAAGCTTATGGATTACAGGGAATTGAAAGACAGAAAATTCGATAGGATAGTAAGTGTCGGCATGATCGAGCATGTGGGTAAAGACCGTCTGCACGAATATTTTTCTAATATTAACAATTTATTGAATGCAGGGGGATTATCTTTGCTGCATTGTATTACCGGTATCAGGAATAATGAAGGCGGAACGAATTCCTGGATTGATAAGTATATTTTCCCGGGCGGCTACATCCCTAATTATCGGGAATTGATAGGCCATATGGCCAAGGAAGAATTTTATTTGTTGGATGTGGAAAGCTTGCGCCGGCATTACGGCAGAACTTTAGAAAATTGGGCCAAAAATTTTGAACAGGCTTTGCCCTTGATTCAAAAAAGCAAAGATGAAGTATTTATAAGAATGTGGAGATTATATCTCAATGCCTGTGCAGCATCTTTTAATTGCGGGAAGTTAGATATTCACCAGTTTCTATTTTCTAAAAATATAAATAATGAAATTCCCTGGTGTAGAAATTATCTGTACCAATCATAGCTGACTTGCAATGGTACAGATAAAGTTACCAGCTACAACTTTAATAGACTTAAGGCTCAAATTCTTTGCCTACATAAAGTAATTCGTTAGCGGTCAGAATGATGATCAAGGAATTTTATTTGCAATTGCGATATTATGAAATTCTGCCAGCGTTTTGTTTAAATTATTTTTTAAATCCATTCTTTTGTGAGAATTTTTAAGACATTCCGGACGATTTTTTGTTCAATATTTTTTAGTTAGTTTTGTCCTTGCAGGACTATGACAATTAGTCTTATGTGAGATAATTAAATATTCGATTGTCGCTTTTTGCTGGATATGAAAGAAAAACAACAGCTTTTGTTATGAAAAAAGAAAGCCGTAATATCGGGATAAAGACAGCACTAAAAAATTATTTTTTCCAGACCCTGTTTTTCGTCCTTCTCATTTCAATGTATAGGGCGAGAGGGCAAGACAGCTTTCCCCTCACGGTCTTTGACAAGTGAATAGGTGTCTTTCCGGTACGTTCCCCGTATGCCCTGAAAAGGGAAGCCATATTGCAGGTACGCCAAGACCACCTGTCCGGCATCAGCCGAATCACAGCCGAGGTATCAATGCCGTCATGGATTGGATGAAGGTAAGGTGCGAACGATCAATACCGTGCAATGATAAATGTCGGTTGCATTTAAGGTGAAACATACGGAGGGATAATGATACTTCCGTCCAGCCACAGTCCGAGCGTGATAAAACCGTCGCAGGCAATGGGGGTGGCCTGCCAGTATGGGGGGAGGTGAAACTCCTATGAGGACGATCAGCCGACGTCCGCCGGATAAGCCCATAAAATGATAACGGCGTCAGCCTGAAAGAGATCCAGGAGTGTTGGGGCACAGTGATATTTCCACCACCTCGAATATCTACACCCACCTGGATTTCAGCTCCAAGGTCGCTTCGGCCAACGCCATCATCGGCGTATATCCTTCCTGACATCCCTCCAAAGCGGGCGGAATGCCAGGTGAAAAGGGAGCTGAGAGCACTGCAAATATGCTCTAAATGTATTATGTGACGGTATGCTGGACGGCAAACAGGAAGGTGCGGCAAGAAAAGAAAAAGCCCTCGAATCCGCTTATATCGCGGTTCAAGAGCGATTATTTCTGGTGCCGATGGCCGGAGTCGAACCGGCATGGAAGTTATCCGCCGCATTTTGAGTGCGGTGCGTCTGCCAATTCCGCCACATCGGCAAGTTTATTTCAATTTCCCTCTCCCTAATCCGAGTTTGGAATTTGGAGGGATATGGTGGAGGGATATTAAAAACCCTAGAGACTATTCAGTTATCAAGAACCCAGCAACCACGCAGGTTTGGAAGCCACCAACCGGTCGAAAAGGGCTTTTCACGCAGTAGATTTTGAGTCGTGTGCGTCTGCCAGTTCCGCCACTTCGGCATACTCAAACAGTCAACATTACTTTATACATGGTTTTCTCGGTGACCTGCAAGAAAGATTGTAACATAGTTTAGTTAACGTTGTCAACTGCATTGTATTACTAACTTCTACCTTATCGAATATACTGCATACCTATATGGTGATAGTGATAATATCGTTCCATCCCCAACAACTTGAAAATTATCATTGAACTTGCTTGTTTTTCTTTTTTTTGCTTAGTTTCCTGAAAACAGCCACCACAACAAGTGCCATTACGCCGGTAATTAAATATGGGTAATAATCAATAAACAACTCCTCTAATTTCATCCAGTTTTGCCCAATGACTAAACCAAACGATATGAGCAGGATTATCCAACAGGCAGCTCCTACCGCCGCCATGCCCATCGCTGTAATAAAAGGCATTTTACTTATACCGGAAAGGTAGGGCACAACACTCCGGGCCACCGGTAAAAAATAAGCGATAAAGATTGCGTATGGTCCGTATTTATCAAACCACTTTTCCAGGTTAGCGATTTTACTAGGTGTTATACGTACATAACGGCCGTATTTCTCTATAAACGGCTTGCCAATTTTCCGCCCTATAGTGTATCCCGAGGAAAATCCCCCCAGTGTTCCGGCCATAGCTACTATAAAAATTTGAGCAAAATTAAAAATGCCTATATGTGAAAAATAACCTGATAAGGTAAGCATTGTCTTTGATGGCATAGGAATACCAAGGGTATCAATAAACATAGTAAAAAAAAGTGCCCAGTAGCCGTAAAGATCAACCAGTTCCATGGCCACACTTTTATAGTCCACATTCTCCTCCTGAAACCACGATCATTTAATCATAACTAATGTAAAATGGGTTGGCAATACTCATTATTATATTAATATGTTATACATACATCTATACCGGCAGCATTTAAAGGCTGCCGGTATTTTCACTACGGAACCGATTATACTTTTTAAAGATACCGGTAATAATCCGCTGGTATGATAATCCATAAAAAGGGGTACAGGTATTACCTCATACCCTTCAATCTGGCCACCCGGTCCTGGATGGGCGGGTGGGTGCTGAACAGTCTAGCCACTGAAGCTCCGGAAAGTGGATTAACGATAAACAAATGAGAAGTCGCCGGGTTAGCCTGCATGGGAATACGATGCGCCGCGGATTCCAGTTTCAACAAGGCATTGGCCAGCCCATCCGGTGAACCGGCAATGCGGGCACCTGTAGCATCGGCCATATATTCCCTGGATCGGGAAATGGCCATTTGCACAATCATAGCAGCAATGGGTGCTATTATGGCCATCACCAGTCCACCCAACATGCCGCCGCCTTCCTCATCTTCACCCCTGCCCATGCCGAATATGAGAGCCCATTGAAAAGCGTTGGCCATCATGGTAATGGCACCGGCCAGGGCGGCCGCTATAGTACCCAACAGCACGTCTCTGTTTTTTATATGCGCCAGCTCGTGGGCCAATACACCCTCCACCTCGGACCGATTTAGCAGTCGCATAAGGCCCTCGGTAACAGCCACCGCCGCATGGGAGGGGTTTCTCCCGGTGGCAAAGGCGTTAGGTTGGTCCGATGGTGTTACATAAAGTTTGGGCATGGGGATACCAGCCCGCCGGGATAACCTTTGCACTATGTCATAAAGCTCGGGCGCCTCACCCTGGGAAACAGGGTAGGAGCGTGTCATTTTAATAGCAATTTTATCGCTGTAAAAGTAGCTGAAAAAGTTCATGGCCATCGCAATTAAGAAAAACAACATAGCGCCCGACTGGCCAAAAATGGCGTTACCCATTAACACCAGTATGATGGAAAGCGCACCCATTAATAACCATACTTTTAAGGTATTCATTTAAACCCTCCTTTTATTAATTTTAAAATTTAAATCGAAATATCGGGGAGAGCTGGATACCAGGCCGTCTGTATAGAGTAAAACCAAAGTTTTTTATATCATAATGGTTATTTCATTAATATATATAATTAGTGCATTCATAACGGCCATCCCCCTCAGCATTACCTGCCTGGACAGCACAGCCGCCTGGCTGGAATCCAGGCCGGTCGCAGCAGGCTGTAGTTGGGTGAGCTGCTCTTCCAACTGTTTTATTTGCTTCCGGATATAATCGATATTAATCGGGTTGTCCGGATGCCCGGCTTGATCTTGGTCCAACATGGTCATCTGTTCCCTTATTTCTTCCAGGGTAAACCGCTGCGCTTTCAAAGTCTCAATAATTTTAAGCCGGGCCAGAGTGTGTCCGGTATAGTAACGATAATTATTCTCCGAACGAATTGGTTTAAGCAAACCCAGGTTGGTGTAATAGTCAATGGTTCTCCTGCTTACCCCGGCAAGCTGGGCTATGGTACCGATTTTATAGTATTTCAACTCCCCAAGGCTATCACCCCCTAGCTATATTATATAATATGCACCAAATACTGTACAGTATAACGTTACACTTTAATTGCTGACCTGGATATGGCGAAAATATCACCACCCAGCGCCCAAAGGCTCGGGGATTGTAAACTTGATACCGTCCAGCGCACCCGGTGCAATCCACTTATTATACAATGAAAGCGGACATAACAAATGCTGCATACAGCCCACCGGTTAAAACCAGGGTTGAGGGACGAAGGGATTTTTTTATCTGCAGGCTAAGGTAAACTAACCCCGCCCCCGCCAGGGCCAGTAAAGCACTTATCAGAGCCAAATCGTTCAGCACCCAGGGCGTCAAAGCGATCCCCATGGCCGGGATCATGGAACTTTGAAACACCATAGCCCCGGTGATGTTGCCCAATGCCAGAGTATCCTTACCCTGGCGCACCCAGATAAGGCTGTTGAATTTTTCCGGTAGCTCCGTGGCAATGGGAGCAATGAAAATGGACAATATAAAAGGTGATATGTGCAAAAGTTCAGCCACGTGTTCTATACCATCGACAAAAAAGTGTGCACCGACAACAATACCCACCAAAGCAGTAAGCACCTGCAGCAATATCACCGAGGTTGCAGGCTGTTCATACTTTTTGGCAAAATGCAGTGGTTTGACTTCGGATTCACCCTGTGCACCTCCCGCTTTGATGGTACGGGAGACGTAAATAATGTATGCAAGTACCAATAATATAGCCACTGGCAATTTGTATGCAACCGGTAAAAAGGCTGCCAGTATAGCCACTGAGTAGACCAAGATAAAAAATTGCAGGTCCCTTTTCATAATGGTATCATCAATATGCATAAACTCCCGCTTTCGGCCGTTCACCGTATATACCAGCGCGGCGATGCCCGTGATGCACAGCGCCAGTGTAGCCAGCATAAACGGCGCGCCCAAAATGGCACCAATACCTATCTCATGTGCTGCATCTCCTGTGCCAAATAAAATAGCCATTACGGGTATCATTGCTTCCGGCAAAGCCGTACCCACCGCGGCCAGCACACTGCCCACCGC
>JGI2924J29684_1077957_pt1 | contig 26389 bp, 28 predicted proteins | sample BenlonsequencITS_FD_29684 | JGI IMG/M metagenome (IMG submission 29684)
AAGTCTACTCTGACTAGTGCGCTTTACTCCTGATCGAGAATCGTGATTGGTTTGGGCCAACTCTCAACTAGTCGGTCCACGCTTGGGATGGTACTAGTCCGTGTCTCGACTGTCTATGTCAGCAACCGTCGCGAGTATCTCGTCGTCGATCACGGCGTCGTCCGCTCCAGTGTTCGATGGACTCCAAACAGCGACACTGGGGCCGTGTCGCCGCGATCCGACTTGGTAGTTGGACACATAATAATATCTTATACCGAACATTGAAACAGTAAAAACTGATCCGTAATATCCGCATGTACTGTACTCAGCCTCCTGGTAATCGAACTGTTCGTACGGTTGGACCGAGCGGTCGACCCTTGGAAGGGCGCGTCCGGAACCTGCTCGACGGCGGTCTCGTCGGCGTCTTCTGTGAGTTCGAACGGAGGAACCGATATGGAGAACGTCCGACGCTCTAGACAGGTCGTCGTCACCGAGCCGCTTTCGACTGCTGCCACCGCGGATACACCGCTTTAGGAGTATCTATGCCTCCTAAGCGACGTATCCGCCCTCGTCAGCGACTGCTATTCCCGCCGTCTGTGAGCGGAAACAGGGATTTCAAAGAGTCACGCGGCCCGCTCGCTACTGGCGTGGACGCACGCTGAGCGGTAGCGCTGTCTCGCGTCTGCCCCGATGGACCCCGCGTCCGTCTCGTAGCCCCTTCTCTGTGTTTTTATTCCATTATTATTTTTGGTGAATTTAAGTTATAGGGGCCTGCATAGCCGATTGTATGTGGAACCCAACTCACCACACGCAGCCGAGTAGTGCAGCGAACGCAACCGTGCCGACGCTCGAAGAACAGGTTCGAAGCCTGCTCGACAGTGCCTTCGCCGGCGTCTTCTCGCCAGCACAGGAGGAACACTATGACTGCTGAAACGTCCGCCGAACAGTCCCAGAGTCAGATGGAGCACGACGCCACAGCGCTACGTGCTGACGGTGGAGCCGAAACCGTCACAGGCGGCGGGACCGTCGTTCGCAGTCGAGACGTCGCGGACGCGGAGACAACTCGCAGCGACATCGTTCTCACCTCGTCACTGCCGAAGAAGCTCTGGCTCCGCCTGCCGTGGCTGCTGGTTGCACTGGCTGGTGGGCTCCTCGCCGGTGGCGTAATCGGGGGTGCCGAAGGGTCACTGGAAGCAGCCGAAATCGCGTTGCTCGCCATTTTCGTTCCAGTAATCATGGACATGGGCGGCAACGTCGGGACGCAAGCGTCGACGATTTTCGTCCGCGGGCTCGCGCTCGGGCACATCGACGACAAGAACGTCTTGACCCACCTTGCTCGCGAGTCCGTTCTCGGTCTCGTTATCGGACTCATCATCGGCACCATCGCGGCTGGCATCGCGATGGTCTGGCACGGCGAGCCAATGCTGTCACTCGTACTGTTTACCGCCCTCGTGACAGTCTGTCTGGTTGCCAGCACGTTCGGTTATCTCATCCCCTGGCTCGCACACAAACTTGGGTTTGACCCTGCTGCGGTTTCAGACCCCGTGGTGACGACGTTCAAAGACATCACCGCCGTGGTCATCTACTTTGGCCTGGCGATCTGGCTGCTTCCAGGGGCGATATAACGATGCCCAACACACTCACCGGCCTCGTCTCCGACGAGTTCCAGACCGCCCCGCCCACGACCACGGTCGACGAAGCAATCGACCGCTTCCGCGACCGAACGCCAACCGACGGGACGACGCTGTACTACCTCTACGTCGTCGACGGTGGCGACCTCATCGGGATCGTCTCGCTCACCGACCTCCTGAATGCCGATCGAACAGCCGCCGTCGAGAAGATCATGACGACCGATATTCAGACAGTGTCGACCGACACGCCGATAGCTGCTGCAGTGGACACCATCTCCGAACGAGGATTCCCTGCGTTGCCGGTAACCGAAGACTCGGACATCGCCGGCGTCGTGCGGGCGGACGACCTGCTCGAGACGGTCGAAAACGAACTGACGATCACGGCGCTGAAAAAGGCCGGGTTCTGGGTATAACGACCACGACCGAGACGACCCCACACAATCTTTTATCGACCGACAGTGACAGAAATCGCTTCTCGATACGGTCTCGCGAAGCGCTGCGTGGACGCAGAGAAACCAACTGCTGGCGCAACTTGCGAGTCCGACCGCATCAGGGCCTCCCAACGCTGTACTATGTGGCTTCCATCAACACTCACATCCACATCCACATCCACACCCAGACTCACACAACTGAGACGAAATCCGACACATAACCGAGACAATGGCTCGAGAACACTATCGACAGGAACTTGAGACGCTTCGCGAGGCAGTACTCGAGATGGGCAAACTCGTACAGACGCAGTTCGACCGCGCAGTGGCGGCCTTCGCCGACCACGACCCGGAGATGGTCCGCCGAGTCATCGAAAGCGAAGACAGAGTCAACGAGCGCTATCTCGCTATCGAGCGCAAGTGCATCGAGCTGCTGGGGCTACAGCAGCCGGTTGCCAGTGATCTCCGCTTCGTCGCCGCAGCGTTCAAGATCAGCACCGACCTCGAGCGGATCGGTGACATCGCGGTCAAGATAGCCGAACGGACGGAAGCGGGACTGCCGGCGATAGAGACGGCCGTCGACATTCCATCGATGGGCCAGGAGAGTGCAACGATGGTCGCCGATGCAGTTGACGCCTTCGAAGCTCTGGACACGGACGCCTGCCGGGAGATCGTCGCTCGTGACGACCAGATCGATCAACTCGCGAAACACGCGAGTCGCCAAGTGTTCGGCGACATGGTAGCGCTCGATACCGAAACTGTCGATCTCGAGGAGTACCACGAGAGTATCTTTCGGCTCGTGATCACGGTCACCGACATCGAGCAAGTCGCCGATCACGCGACGAACGTCGCCGCTCGGACAGTCTACATGGCTACCGGCGACGACAGCCTCCTCGAGTAGGACCGCCTCGTGTTTCACGTCGGACCGGTTCTCGACGATGGTGACGCTCGGTCGTGATCGGCTACTGTCTCGTCTCGAGTACCGCGACCTCGATCGGCCCGGGTCCGATCACGACCTCGTAGCCAGCGTACTCGAAGCGGGCGGTGACGGCCGCGGGCGACTCGAGCAGCGCCGTCAGCGCCTCGGGGTCGACGGCCCGGTACAGCGGTGGCAGGGCCGTCGGGTCGCGGTCCTCACAGGCCGCGATACGTTCGAGTGCCGTGATGAGTGCTGGATGCATGATCACTGTTTGGGTGTTCGACGAGCGAGTGTTCGAACGCCGTCTCACAGTCGGGGCAGTTCGCTGGCTCGGTCGTCCTCGCGATTCGGATGTCTGTACGACAGTTACAGTGGCTGGTACTTCTCGAGGTCATGTGTCTCTCAGTTCTCAGGGCCCGACGCGGCGGAAAACAATCCCTCGAGTGTGCCAGACGCAGTTGTGGCTGGGTTGGCGGGACGTCGGCAGGTCTTTATTTCGCCAACGTCAATGATGGATTGCTCCCGCTACGCGGGGGCGTATCGGTGAGCCGGAGGGCTTGGTTGGTCCTGGGCACTCCGGCTCAGCGCACTTTCGTGCGCGTCTGTGCGGTACGCAATCTATCCTAAAGAACGTTAGGATACTGACTGGTTAGTGCCGTGAGTATCGCTTCGAGAGGGGACAGCTGAGAAAGCCCTCGACCTCTTCAGTCCCACCCACAGGGCCACACCCTCCCCAGCCGGCTCGCTCACTCCGTTCACTCACCCCTCGCGGAACAGCGAACTGCCCTCGCATCCGCTCGGACGGTTCACCAGCGCGCCACGGCCGAGAATTCGAGGTCCCGCACCGCGCGCACTCGAATGACCCGGGAGAGGGCAGGACTCTCACTCGAACTAACGTGCGGAAAACGCGCGTCTTCCGGCGGCCTAAAAGAGCCGTGGCAGTGCCAGGTGTGTACTCACCCGTGGCCAGTGACTCTGTCCGGACATGCGACTCTCGATACCTGGGGTGCCCGGCACCTACTACGACACGAACACGGGGTCGACGGCGATCGGCATCGCAACGGCGGCTATCGGCCGCAAGGTACCGAAACCGAAGGGGTACGCCATCCAACTGTTACCGTACCTCTGGTCGTTCGAGGTCGATCTGCGAGAGGTGCCCACCGATCACCCGATCCAGTACCTCCATCCCGAGGGCGCACAGAGCGTCGGCGAACTCGGGACCGAGCGCCCGCTCCGCGAGGCCGGCACCGAACTCGAGTCTGTCTTCCGGTTCGTCCTCTCTGTCAGCCAGGCTCTCGAGTCCACGACCAACGAGTTGCTCGGTCGACCGGTCGAAACCGAGGGCGTTACCATCGAGATCCAGGCGGGGACCGTCAGCGTCGACGGCACCGAACTCGAGACCGACGCGTTCGATGTCGACAGCAGTGGAGACGGGACCCCCGGCCAGTTCGACACTGGAAACGAACGGTAATCGCCAACCACGTCGCCGTTTCTATAACCATAGCAATACCTTTGGCGCTCGGCGTCGAAGTCCCGCACATGCGCGTCGTTACCACGCTTCCGTCGGCGACAGAGGTCGTCGCCGCGCTCGGGATCGAACCCGTCGGCGTCTCCCACGAGTGTGACTTCCCGCCGGAGGTCGAGTCGCTTCCCGCAGTCACGCGATCACGAATCGAGACGGACGCCGCCAGCGACGAAATCGACCGACAGGTTCTCGAGTCGACGACCGACGACGGCGTCTACGAGGTCGATGTCGATCGGCTCGAGGCGCTGGACCCCGACCTGATCGTCACCCAGGGGATGTGCGACGTCTGTGCGGTCGACGAGGCGGTCGTCGCCGACGCCGTCGACGAAATCGACGCCGATCCAGCGGTGCTGTCGACAGATCCCCACAGCGTCGACGACGTTCTCACCGACGTCGAACGGATCGGGGACGCGACTGGACGCGAGGAACGCGCCGCGGTGGTTCAGACGGAACTCGAAGAGCGGATCGAAGCCGTTCAAAACCGGACGGCAAACCTCGGCCTCGAGGCCGAGAGCCGACCCCGAGTCGCAATCTTCGACTGGACCGACCCCGCGATGATCGCAGGCCACTGGACAGCCGAACTCGTCGAGTGGGCCGGCGGCGAATACGGACTGGCTGACGCCGGCGAACGATCCCGCCCGCGCGAGTGGGCGGAGATCCGCGCGTACGATCCCGAGGTGATCGTCGTCGCACCCTGTGGGTTCGACCTCGAGCAGACGGCCGAAAACCGCTCGGATCTCACCGAACGCGACGGCTGGAACGACCTAACGGCCGTCGAGAACGGTCGTGTCTGGGCGATGGACGGCGACAGCTACCTCAACCGGCCGGGACCGCGACTCGTCGACACGCTCGAGGCGCTCGCACCGATCGTCCAGTCGGGCCCGGACGATGTCGGTCCGCCTACGGAGGTCGCGGTTCCGTTCGATGCGCTCGAAACCCTGAGCCCAGGCTCGCGGGTCGTTCCGTCGGCGGACTGACGCGGCCGGTTCCTACTCGTCTTCTCGCTCGGCAGCGTTCTGTCTGGCTTTCGCTGCTCGCTCGCGGTGTTGCTCGATCTCGTCCTGGAGCTTCTTTCCGACGAGATAGGCGAAATCGTCCGGCATCAGTCCGCGCTGGACGTCGATCGTGACCATCGCGTCACAATCCTCGACGATCTCGGGGGCCCACTTCCCTTCTGCGAGTTTCGACTCGTCCGTGACGATCGCTTCGCCGTCCTCGACGTCGATAAAGGCCGTCACGGTGTTCCAGATCTCCGGATTGCTCGTCGTCACCTCGTCGAACAGCCCCTCGAGTCGAGTCTCCTTGAGTGGTTCGTCCCGCAGTTCTACGGCCAACTCCTCGAGTGCGACGGCGACCTCCTCGGACTCTTCGGCTCTCTTCCGGAGATCGTCGGCGTCTCGGTCGTCTTCGATACTCGTCATCGCTGCCCCTCCGGGCCGATCGTGTCGACAGTCATAGACGGACGTACTCGCCTCGGAACCGTAAACGTACGCAGTCGTCGGTCCGGTTTGGCCCACGCCGCTCGTTTCATACGGACTGCTGTCCCGATATCCCAGCGCGACCGCACGAGTGCGCAGTCGCGCCGGAACTGACGGACAGCAAACCGTATCACACCCGATTCTCGGTCGACGCGCTGGCGAGGACGTCGGGCACCCACTCGCAGTTAGGGTCGTCGGTTCGGTCCATCCAGTCGACGAGTCGCTCCCGCAACGCCTTTCGAACGCCTGCGTAGTCGGGGTGGCCGACAAGGTTCTGTAGCTCTGCAGGGTCGGCTGCGAGGTCGTACAGTTCGTCGATATCGGGGCTGTTGTAGACGTACTTGTACCGGTCGGTCCGGACCATCCGCTGGCTGTAGAGGCCGAACTCGTCGCCGTGGTACTGGGCGAAGACCGAGTCGGGCCACTCGAGGCCGTCGGGAACCGTCCCTCCGTTCTCGAGGACGGGCACGAGGCTGCGCGCGTCGAAGCTCTCTGGAATCCCGGCACCGGCCATCTCGAGGAAGGTGGGTGCGAGGTCATGCAGGTGAACGAGACGGTTACAGACACTTCCCGGTTCGGTCACGCCAGACCAGCGTATCTGCAGGGGGATGTGGTAGGTGTCGTCGTAGGCCAGTGGTCCCTTGTTGAACTGGCGGTGAGCGCCGACGAAGTCGCCGTGATCGGCGGCGTGGACGACGGCGGTCTCGTCGGCGAGGCCGTGGTCCTCGAGGGCCGCGAGCACGCGTTCGAACTGATCGTCGATCAGCGTCACGAACCCCCAGTACTTCGCGATGCCTTCAGCCCACAGCTCCCAGTCGAAGCCGGCGACGCCCCGGTAGTGGCGATAGTTCTCGTGGACCTGTGGCTTCCCGTCGTCGGTCTCGGCATAGCTGTCGGGCGGTTCGATCTCGTCGGGGTCGTACATCGAGGCGTAGGGTTCAGGGACGACGTAGGGGTGGTGGGGACCGTAGAAGTCTGCCCGGTGAAAGAACGGGCCGGCTGCGTCGGCGTGACGTTCGATGGCCTCGATCGTTCGTTCGGCAAGGAACCAGGCGCGAGTCTCCTCGACGTCGACCGGTGTCACCGCCGAAACGAGCGTTCCCTCGCTCGCATCTCGGGGGTCGTCGCCCGTGTACAGCTCTTCCTCGCGGTCGACCTCGCCGAGTGGAACCCCTCGTTCTCTTCGATACTCGCGGAACGCGTCGTCGATGTCGTCGTGGTGTCTGTCGCTCCCACCGAGATAGGAGAAACCGAACGTTTCGGGCGTCTGGTCGCGACCAACGTGCCACTTCCCGGTGTAGGTACAGTCGTAACCGTTCGCGTCGAGCACTTCCGAGAACGTCTGTATCTCGGTCGGCAGATTCGGCTGGACCGCGTCGGCCTCGTGGCAGTTGTTCAACATCCCGTGGCCGTGGGGGAACTGCCCGGTCAGCAGCGACGCGCGCGCACTCGAGCAGATGCTGATCGGGGTGAACGCCCGTTCGAAACGAAGGCCCTCGCTCGAGAGTCGATCCATCGTCGGCGTCTCGACGGGTGGGCCGTCGGGAGCCGAAAGGTCGTATCGCTCCTGGTCGGTGAGCACGAGCAAGACGTTCGGGCGGTCGTCGGTCATCGAGGGTCGTACACCGAGCGGGCAGTTAATGGAGGGGCCCGACGGATCGAGACTGCTGACACTGTGCTCTGACGTTCGCAGTTACCCGTCTGCGATCACGGTCACGTATATCAACCCCGTCAGGCATCCGACTGGAACGGTTACCCACCACGTGAACACGAACGCAAAGTATACGAGTCCCCACGAAAAGGCGGCGGCACTCACTGGATCTGCGCCGCTCAACGAGAGTATAGCTGTGACTGTAAGCAACGTTCCGACCAGTCCAAGCGTCACGACGTACGTGGCAACCGTTCCGACCGCGCCGGCGACTACACTCGAGGCGGAACTGTCCAGCGAAAACATCCGCCAGCCGACGACGCCGACGATAAACGCCGCTGGAACGACGAACGGAAGCGCAAGCGCTGCAAAAAGCGTGTTTACTGTCCAGTCGACACCGAACCCGAGACTGTCTCCGATCCCTATCAAGCCGACGTACAGGACCGTGGCGACGAAAGCGGCAATCGCGCCTGCGTATCCTGCACCGATATCGCTTCGATCTGCACCCGGTATCCGATCCGGACCGTCTCTGAGAGAAACGGTTCCAAGGAGGGGGGTATCGGTAGTTCCCATACCTATACGTTCGCCAGCAACAGTATAATGACACCTCCTGTCCACTCGACACCAAACGGACACGCACTGTCGAAACCGATCGATTCCACCCAAGACGGATTGTGTTCCGATCTCCCAGTGCCACCCGCTTCGGGTCGTAGCTGTGCCGGAACAGGCGGACAGAAAGCCGTCTCAGGCCAGATCCTCGTACGTCGGCCGATCGAGATCACCGGGGAACTCCGCAACCGGCACCTGCGTCTGGTCGCCGGACTCCATGTCCTTGATCGTCACCTCGTCGTTTGCGAGGTCCTGTTCACCGACGATGACGACCGTCTCGGTGTTGACGCTGTCGGCGTAGTCCAACTGTGCGCCGAAAGAGCGTCCGGCGACATCGGTCTCGACGATGTGGCCGCGCTCGCGAAGTTCACGAGAGATTCGAGCCGCCTCCGCGCGGGTGTCGCCGACCTGGAGCACGTAGTAGTCGGTCGTCACCTCTTCCTCGGGCCAGACGCCAGCCCGCTTGCAAAGCAGCGAGAGGGTAGCGTGACCGGGTGCGACACCGACCGCGGGCGTCGGCTGACCACCGAACTGTTCGATGAGGTCGTCGTACCGGCCGCCGCCGAAGATCGACCGCGAAACCTCGCCCGTCGAGTCGAAACACTCGAAGACAACGCCCGTGTAGTAATCGAGCCCGCGGGCCGTCTCGAGCGAGATCGTACAATACTCACGAACGCCGAAGTCGCCAGCCGCATCGAGTACGTTCTGGAGGTTCGAAACGGCGTCAGTGACGCGTTCGGTGCCGGCGAAGGCCTCGAGTTCGTCGAGGTCGCCGCTTGCGATCAAGTCGTCGAACTCCGCGGCCTGGTCGTAGTCGAGGCCGGCTTCGACCAGCAGGTCGTGGTACTCGGCGGTCGAGAGCTTGTTGGACTTGTCGACCGCACGAATCGCCTCGTCGATGTCGACGTCTTCCTCGTAGGTCTCCAAGACGCCTCCGAGGATGTCCCGGTGAGAGACCCGAAATTCGAAGTCGTCATCGGTCAGTCCGAGGTTCGTCAGCGCGTCGGCAGCCCACGCCAGGACCTCGGCGTCGGCCTCTGGCTCGGAGGAGCCGAAGATATCGACGTTGGTCTGGTAGAATTCGCGCTGTCGTCCCTGCTGGACCTGCTCGTAGCGCCAGAATGGCCGCGTCGAGACCCACTTGATCGGCTTCGACAGTTCCTGCTGTTTGGCGACGACCATCCGCGCGACGGTCGGCGTGAGCTCCGGCGTCAGCGTGACGTGGCGACCACCCTGATCTTCGAAGGCGTACAGTTCCTCGACGATGTCGTCGCCGCTCTTGTCAGTCCACATCTCCGCGCGCTCGAGAGTCGGCGTGCCGACCTCTCGGAAGCCGTACTGGCGGGCGGTGTCTTCGATGGTATCGATGGTCTCCCGCCGGGCAGCCATCTCGCCAGGATAGAAGTCACGAAAGCCTTTGATTCGGTCGTACATGAAAACGAGTTAGGTCAGCGTTGACTTCTATCCTTTCCTCTGGATCGGCAAGTAGTCGAGACTCGACGTGACTGATACGGACTGCTGTCCCGATATCCCGGCGCGACCGCAACACGGGGCGCGGCTGCACCGGCAATTACGTACAGCAATCCACACGGCAGCAAACCGTCTGAAACGATACAGCGACTATCAAAAAACAGTATCGAAGACTATCCAGCGCCCGGGAATCCGTCTTCTGCGTGTCCTGACCCGGCGACGTTACTCCCACCAGGATCGTGAGCAGGACTGTCTGCAGTGCCGAGGTTACCCGGCGTCGCGTTCCCACTCACGAGGAACTCGAGGATGTTACTGATGAAGACCTCGTTGTCGGCGACGTTGTAGTTCTCGCTAGTCATGAAGCCAGTATCGCCGACGGCAACCGCGTTGTCGTTTTGCGCCGCAACCGGGTACTCACCGGTTTCGCGACTCTCGGAGTGTTCAGCCGTTGGGCTCGTCGTCAGTAATGGCTGTCCTGCCGTCGCCACCTGGGTCGGACCGTCGAAGACGACGTGATCGACGCCGTCGGTGAGGTCCGTCTCGGCAGCTGGCGTCACCGCGAGCGTCTGGTAGTTGTTCTCGTAATCCTGCATGTCGTACAGGTAGCCGGTATCGTAGGCGATTCCGAACTGGGATGTCACCGACTCGAACTCGCCGTCGTCACCCGTATCGGTGCCCATCGGCCCGAGGAGTCCGAGGAGAGCTCCACCACCCGCATCAGGACCACCGACGAACAGGACGCGTCCGTCGGCGTCGGCGAAGTCAGACACGATCTCGGCTTCGCCTGGCGTGTAGCGGTCGTTCGGCTCGACGACGATGTAGGCGTCTGCGTCCTCGAGCGTTTCGGCGAGTTCGTTCTCGCGTTCTTCGGGACTTGCCGACAGTCCACCCGATTCCGAGTCGAAGTACTCGACGGTGTTGCCGTCGGCAACGAGTGTGGACACGACGGGTTGGAGGTCGTCTTTCGACACGTCGTTTGCGTGTGCGGTGTCGATCACGACCGTCTCTGTGCCGGTGGGTACGTCGATCGAGATCTCACCGCCTCGCTCGAGTTCGGGCGCGTCGACGTTTTCGGGCTGGAACTGTACCTGGTCGACGGTTGGCTTTTCCGTCGAGCCCTGGTTCGTGATTACGCCAGCGGCGGCGACTGCGGTGACGGCGAGCAAGACGACGACGGCGAAGACGACGAGCCGTGATCGGATTTCGTCACCGTTCATGGCTGGTCACCTCCGGCAGTGACGGCGGTGGCGTTCTGTGTTTCGGGCGGAGTCGTATCGGCGACAGTCTGTCCCTCGATCGAGCCCCACACTGCGAGGAACGCGGGCGTCTCGACGCCGTTGTACTCTCCGAACGTCTGTGGGTGTACGTGCTGTTTGGCTTCTGCCTGACCGTCTCCTTCGAAGAGGAGCGGCATTCCGAGCGGTTGACCGTCGCTCAACTCGACGACCTCGTAGTCGCCGAGTCCGGCTTCGTCGGCAGCCGTGCCGATCGCAGCCTCGGTATCGCCGATTTCGTCGACGAGTCCGTTTTCGACGGCCTCGACGCCGACGTACACGTTCGCGTACGCGAGTTCGTGTTCCGAGAGTTCTAGTTCGTCACCGCGTTGTTCGATCACCGAGCCGAGGAACGTCTGTTTCATCTGTTCTGCCTGTTGTTTGACCTGCTCTTCTGTCATACCGGACTTATCGGGACCGGTGGTGATCTCTTGTTCCGGTGCCGGCGCATCCATGTGTGTTGCACGGACGCCGATGCTACCGACCGTCGAACTTGGCGTGGCGTAAATCTTGTCGCTCGGGGCACTCATGTAGTAGCCTCCCGATGCGCCGACCGATCGTACGCTCGTGACGACCGGCATCTCCTGTGCGGTTCGTTCGACCGCCAAGTAGAGACTCTCGCTTGCGGTAACGCCGCCGCCAGGACTGTCTACGGACAGTACGACCGCGTCGATCGACTCGTTCTGGCGTGCTTCGCGCAGATCGTCGATCACTGGGTCTGCGGTCGGCTCACTGATCGAACTATCCATCTCGATGACTGCAACGGTGCCGTCGGCTTCACTGGTTGCCCCCCACGCGATCGGAGCGATAGCGGCTCCGACGAGGAGAGCAATTACGACGATCGTCACGTAAGACCGTGCGACCGTCCCGAGTAGTTCCCGGGCGGCAGTTAGGTATTTACTCATATCTCAACTCGAGAGAAATTCAGTATTGACATAGTAAAAAACTTTTTATTTATATTCTGTTAATAAGTGGTATATTTGCAAATACTCGAGGAGGGCAAGCGACACAGCGGCCAGCGGCGACAGGCAGTATCGGCGACTTACCAACCCAGTATAAAAGATGGTTGCGGGCGTTTTCCGATCGTGAAACTCCTCGCGCGAGGCCGACCACTCGGCGCGTCACAGCGGCCTACCGGATGCCGGTTACGTACGTCTGCTCGTGGTCCGGAAACACGTCTCGAACAGCGTCACGCCCGTCCTCTTCGCTGATGATCGCCCGAAGCTCGGCTTCGTAATCGGCTCGGTTTATCTCCTCGCTCGGGCCGACAACCACCTCTAGCTGGGCCTCGACGAGTCGATCGACTGCGTTCCGGCCGAACCCCGAGAGTGGAGCGATGTAGTCGACGCCGTGTCGATCCTCGAGACTCTGGGCTTGGGCCCGCGAAACCGTCGGCACGCGGTCGTCGCGACGGGTACCGTCCGCGATAGCATCGAAGCCGGCAGCCGCGAGTTCCTCGAGGGCATGCTGGTGGACGTGCTGAATGCCGTTCCTGGGGAAGCCATCCCCCTTGATCCGCTCGACGGCCTCGTCGGCGACTTCGGCGTCGAGTTCCAGCCGTTCGAACGCGAACCCGATGTCGTCGGCCGTCTCGCGGGCGTGTTTCCAGTCGTCGCTAACCCCGAAGTGTGCGGTCAACAGCGTCACGTCGTAGAAGTCCTCGAGGAGAAGCGCCGCGAGCGTCGAATCTTTGCCGCCGCTGTAGAGCAATCCCAGTTCCATCTACCGTCGCTGGATGTCGAAGCTCTTCGAGTCCGGCTTCAGCTCTTTGAGGAGCTGTTTCATCTTGTCGTCGTCGATCTTGCCCTGGATGCGCCCGCTACGGGCCAGCGAGATGACCTGTCGTTCGACCTGTTCGCCAAACTGGGGCTTGCTCATCTTGACCGTGTTGAGGCGTTTTCGGGCGTCGTCGGTCAGGTGCTTGCGGAGAACCGCCTTCTTCTGGGCTTCGGCCTGCTGTTTGGCTGCCTCCTGACCGTCGGCGTCTTGGCCCTCGGCGCGTTCCTGCAACTGCTCCATCTTCTTCTGTCGCAACTCCTCGAGTTTCTCCTCGTCCGGGCGTTCACTCATGAGTACTCGAGTGTTCGCCTGCAGGCGGGAAAATGATTACGGACACGGCCGACAGCCACCACGCTATCGGTCGGGTCAGTGAGGTTGCCGGAAACAAAAATCCGCTCTACGCGTAGCGTTCGAGTTCCGGTCGGTCGAGCTCTTCGAGCACGTCGCCAGCCGTCTCGTCGAGCAGACTCTGTCCGTCAGGTGTGACGCGTCGTCCTTCGCCCTCGGCAGTTTCGACGAATCCTTCTTCCTCGAGTTGCTGGAGGATCGTTCGGATCATGTTCCGGGAGCCGTCCGAACGGTGGGCGGGCGCGACACGGTAGCGGTTAGAGCCGTCTTTTGCCCCACCGTACTCGGTCGCGAGTCGTTCGACGCCCACGGGGCCGCGGTCGGCGACTTTACGGAGGAGACTCGCAGCGCGAGTCGCCCAGAAGTCATCCTGTTCGGGCGGGAGTTCGCGATCGGGGCCGGTCTTGGCGAACTGCGCCCAGTCGGGTTCGTCGAGCCGTTCCTCGAGGTCCTCGGCGAGCGCCTCGATGAGGTCGTCCGCCGGAACGTCGTACATCGTAGCCATTGGCGTTGGGTTCCCTTCGGCAGCATTTAAGACCATCGTATTCGTATCCGATCTACACTCCAGACGGGAGCGCGGTTCGACGGATCGGATTCCTTTTTCGCCCCCAGGCCGAACGTCCAGTATGGACGAACGCGGGGCACTGGCGCTACTGGAGACGGAACTCGAGGCCGTCGGAGACGACGCGGCCGTAATCGACAGCCTCGTCGTGACGACGGACATGCTCCACGATCGGACGGATTTTCCCGACGGAACGGCCAGGTATACGGCCGGCTGGCGGTCCGTCGGCGCGTCGCTGTCGGACGTCGCGGCGATGGGTGCCGAGGCGACGGCCGCGGTCGCCGCCTACGCCGCACCCACGTTCGACCGCGAGGAACTGCTCGAGTTCGTTCGTGGCGCGAGCGACGTCTGCGAGATTGTCGGTGCCGAATACGTCGGCGGTGACCTGGACGAACATCAGGAATTTACCGTCACGACGACGGCGATCGGCAGCGCAGACGAAACCGTCGCCCGCAGCGGTGCACGTCCCGGCGACCTCGTTTGCGTGACGGGAACGCTCGGAGACAGCGCGGCTGGACTCGAGTTGTTCCAGCGCGCGGCCGACGGGGGGCCGAACGCGGACGCAGTTCTGGAACGCGCAAACGACCTCTTCCAGTTCCAGCCACGGGTCGCTGCCGGTCGAGCACTTGCCCCCCACGCGACCGCCATGATGGACTCGAGCGACGGCCTCGCCCGCTCGCTTCACCAGCTCGCAGCGGCGAGCGACTGCGGGTTCGCGATCGAGTCCGACGAGATTCCGATCGACGACACTCTCCTCGAGGTCGCGGCCGACGACGCCAAGGCACTCGAACTCGCAACGACGTTCGGCGAGGACTTCGAACTCGTCGCGACAGTCCCATCGGAGTCACTCGAAGCAGTCCGTGACGCGACGGACGTTCCACTCTCGATCGTCGGGACCGTCCTCGAGTGTAACGACGGGATCACGCTCGACGGTGAGACACTCGCGGACGCTGGGTACACACACGGTTGACTTACTCGACGATCACGATCGGCACCTGCATGAAACACAGCAGGCCGAGCGCGAACGTGACGACGCCGAGGACGAACCGGCCGGTGCCGAGTTTCTCGTCGTCGACCGGGTGTGCGGGCCCGACCGACGCCAGCACCGCAGCGAACAGTCCCCAGACACCCCAGATGAGCACCGAGTTCAGCCCGTAGTCTGCCACGTAATAGAGGTAGGCGGCGAGTCCGAACAGCGCGCCCGGCACCAGCGCGGCGATCGTCTCCTGGGACCGTCCGGCCATCGCTCGCAGAATGTGACCGCCGTCTAACTGGCCGACGGGGATCAGGTTGAGGAAGGTGACGAACATCCCAACCCAGCCGCCGACCACCACCGGATTGATCGCCGTGGCCGGATCGTCGCGATACAGTGGCTGGTCGAACGCTGCCGCGAGCAACTCGAGCAACGGTGGATATCCAAGCTGGATCTGGACCGCGTCGGGGTCCTGGACCACGGTCTCCGGGGCCGTGACCGGCGGAAGGTGGAGTCCGACGATCGTGACGGCGATCGTGGCCACGAGTCCGGCCAGTGGGCCGGCGACGCCGATGTCGAAAAGCGCCTTCCGGTCGGGCATCCGCCCTTTCATCTTTATTACCGCGCCCATCGTCCCGATCAGCGTCGGTATCGGGATAAAATATGGTAGCGAAGCGTCGACCTGGTGGTACCGGCTCAGCAGGTAGTGGCCCATCTCGTGGACGCCGAGAACGCCGAGTATCGCGACAGTAAACGGCCAGGCGCGCCACATCTCTTCGGGATTGGCGATCGGATCGATGTGATACCACATCGATCCGGCAAACAGAGTCGAGACGATCGTCAACGCGAGCAACAGGACGTTCGTCCAGGGAATCCCGTCGATGCCGACGGTCGTCGGTTCGGCGACGAGAACGTACTCTCCGTACCGGGTCCCGACCCTGAGGTCGTACCCTTCCTCGCGGAAGACGGGCCACAACTCCTGAACGATCTGTTCGGGCTGTACGCGGGGATCGCCGTAGTAGATGAGCGTCTCGTCTTCGACTGTGCTCTCGTAGACGGTGAACATCGACTCGATCCGCTCGAGGGACGGTCCTGCCGCTGGAACCGCGTCGCTTGCCCTCGACTCTTCGATTCCGGGACGGTCGCCGTCGTCCATCGTCCGTGATTACCTATGGCCGGGTATAAATCGACTGCTGTCGGTGTTAGTGCCTGCAAAAAGCACGCGGTAAGCAGGAATCGACCCGAACGGTGACGCGAGCGTCGAAACGACTCCTCCGTGAAAGTCGGGCGGCGGGGAGACCGTCCGAGGCGGCATAGAGGAGGATCGTACGGACCGCCGTCCGCCAACTCCGACGCAGTCGCGGGCACTCGTGGGTTACACTGGTCTGGCGGAACAGCCCGTCTCAGACGGTTTGTTGTCAGTCAGTTCTGGCGCGACCGCAGGAGCGCGCGGTCGCACCGGGACATCGGGCCAGCAGTCCGTCTCAGGCGGGCTCGACTCGCCACGTCGTCGCGCTCGTGTACGACCACTTCTCGATCTCGAGATCGGACGCCGAGTCGGAGAGTTTGACCATCAGCGCGCCGATTTCTTTGGGGGAGAGGTCGACGTCGTCGGAGATGAACTTCCCTTTGAAGTACATCTCTCCGTCTTCGACGCGTTCACGCAGATAGCGTTTCAGGCGGCGTTCCTTGGTTTCCGTGGAGGGTTGTGATGTCGTACTCATCGACGTTGCCGTCTTGGAACGAGGATATGTTATAAAGCCAGGACGATTAGCAGCATTTCAGCCGCGTTCAGTTATTTCGACGGTAATCCAGGTTTTATTCCGGTTTACGAAATATTTTACCACCGCCAGAGAGCCACCCATTCGTTTTATAGCCCCAGCTAACGTATTATCTCGAGCGTAACAACCACGATCGATGATCGGTCTGTTCGGGCTGACTCTGACTACATACGACAGTAGTATGGGAGAACGAAAGGAGGTCAGGGCCGGTCGTGCACCCAGAACTCGTCCTCGACAGTCACTTCTTTCTTGAACAGCGGGACCTCGTCTTTCAGCCGGTTGATACCGTCTTCGACGGTTCTGAACGCCTCTTCCCGGTGTCCCGCAAGCACGACGACGAAGACGATGTCCTCGCCGTCCTCGACGACGCCGGTTCGGTGGTAGAGTTCGACCTCGAGAACGCCCTCGCGCTCCTCGAGTTCCGTCTCGATGGTCGCCAGTCGCTCGTCGGCGACGCCCTCGTACTTCTCGAACTCGAGATACTCCGTGCGGGCGTCGTCTTCGCTCTCTTTCGCCCGAACGCGGCCGGTAAAGGTCGCAACCGCGCCCGACCGGTCGGCTTTCGGCGAGCGTTTGACGCGTTCGACGAGCGCCTCGAGGGTTTCGTAGGGTTCGGTCGCCTCGAGAGCGTCGACGAGGTCTGCGTCGACATCGTCGGCTGCGAGTTCGCCGGGTGATTCGACGGCTGCAAGCAGCGAGTCGCCGTCGGGCTCGAGCGTAGCAGCGTCCGTTCCGACGGCGATCGTGGGATGCTGTAACTCCGAGATGCCGACGACGATCGCGTAGTCGCAGTCGATCGCGAGTCGGTCGAGCGCGTCGCCGACGGTCATCCCCGTGCCCGTCGCCGTCCAGTCGCCGTCGGCACCGAGATCGTAGGTGACGTCACCGCCGAGGGCGATCGGCTCGTGGGGCCGAGAGGCGTGGGTTCCGTCGGCGATCGTTGCGTCGTATCTGACGACCCCGACGCGTCCGTTCCGTGAGAGCCTGTCGACGACCCGATCGACGACTCGCTCGACGGCGTCGTCGGTTGCGCCACGGTCGGTGACACCGAGTACGTGCATGCTGTCTGGAACATGGTGAGGGCGGGATTTGTAGCTATCGACGCCCGGAGAACGTGGTCTGTGGCGGCCGCTGTCGGGGACGACGCGGGCCGTCGTCCGGTCGCACCATCGAACCGTCACACCAGTCGTTCGAAACGATCTTCGACGGTTGTATCCACTGTTAGTGGACGACCACACGTGCCACACACGTTTCGGATCGGATTCACGGGCAACGTCATGCTCGGCCGGCTGGTCGACGACCGACACCGGGGCCGACCACCCAGCGCAGTCTGGCGGTCCGTCCTCGAGCGCCCCCAGGGCCTCGACGCACTCGTCGTCAATCTCGAGTGCTGTCTCTCGTCGCGCGGGCAGCAGTGGCGACGAACAAACCGTCCGTTCCACTTCCGGGCCGACTCCGACTGGGCGGTCCCGGCACTCGAGGAAGCCGGTGTCGACGTCTGTGCGCTGGCGAACAACCACGTGGTCGACTACGAGGAAGTCGCCTTGCGGGAGACGCTCGAACATCTCGACGAGGCAGAGATCGAACGAGCGGGTGCCGGCGAGACGATCGCCGAGGCGCTCGAGCCCGCAGTCTGCTTGTGGGCGATCTCGAGGTCGCCGTGATCTCGCTACCGGATAACACACGAGAGTACGCGGCGGGCGAGGAGTCGTCCGGCACCGCCTGGATCGAGATAGACGAGACGAACCGACAGACTCGAGCGTGCAGCGGCCTGCGATCCTGATCTGCTCGTCGCCTCGCTACACTGGGGACCGAACATGGTGGTAGAGCCACCCGACGCCGCCGAGTGGTCTCGCGAGCAGATGCGAACGCTCTCTCACCCGTCTGGGACCGAGTTCGACCGCGATGGAGAGACGCTCGTGGTCGAACTCGAGCGGCCGTGACGTTTGCGTGGGCTGACACGCTCGCTCGCCACTTGACAACCCTTAAGATAGCAACCCGGCTACACCGGACTAGCATGAAAGTGGTCGTTTCTATCGGCGGGAGCGTGCTCGTGCCCGAGCCGGGTGCGGATCGGGTGGCCGAACACGCTGCCGTCATCGAGGGCCTCGTCGAGGGTGGTTGTCGGGTCGGCACCGTCGTCGGTGGGGGCGGCGTCGCGCGTGAATACATCGGAGCAGCCCGAGAGCTGGGTGCAAACGAGATCGAACTCGATCAGTTGGGGATCGACGTCACGCGGCTCAACGCCCGCCTGCTCATCGCAGCACTGGGCGGGGACGCCGTCACTGCTCCCGCAAAAGACTACGACGAGGCCGGCGAGGCGCTTCGCCGGGGCGACGTTTCGGTCATGGGCGGCGTCGCACCTGCACAGACGACCGACGCCGTCGGTGCTGCCCTCGCAGAGTACATCGACGCCGACCTGCTGGTCTACGCGACGAGCGTTCCCGGCGTCTACAGTGACGATCCCAACGAAGCCGACGACGCGACCAAGTACGACGACCTTTCGGCGAGTGAATTGGTCGACGTCATCGCCGATCTCGAGATGACCGCCGGCGCGTCCGCACCCGTCGACCTGCTCGCGGCGAAGATCATCGAGCGTTCGGGGATGCGAACGATCGTCCTCGACGGTACCGACCCCGACCGGATCGCCCGTGCGGTTCGTCACGGCGATCACGAGGGAACCGACGTAATCCCGGACGGCGTCGGCGAGGAACCGACTTACTGGGCCGGAGACGAAGACGGACGCGAGTAATGACCGACGACACCATGCCAAGCGACGGAACGGAGACAGCGATTAGCCCGTACACCCTACAGCGCGACGATATCGAAAGCCAACACGCGTTCTGGGCAGATACAGTCGCTGACTGCATCGAATCTCGAGATCCCGACGAACCGATCGTCGTCAAGGGCGGTATCTCACCCTCTGGCGTCCCCCATCTCGGCAACGTCAACGAGATCATGCGTGGCTACTTCGTCGCCGAGGCACTGCGAGAACGCGGCTACGAGGTCCGGCAGGTGTTCACCGCCGACGACCGCGACCCGCTTCGTGGGCTCCCGCGGACCCTCTGTGACCTCGAGGGGAACCTCGTCGATCTGGGCGAGGTCGACGCTGGCGCACTCGGGCGGAACCTGGGTGCTCCATACACCGACATTCCGGACCCGTTCGGCTGCTGTGACTCCTACGGCGACCACTTCTCGAAAATCATCGTCGACAGCGCCGACGCCGTCGACGTCCCGATCGACCTGATCTCGAACACCGAACTCTACGAGAACGGCGAGCTAGAGGACGTGACCCGGTTCGTCCTCGAGCACCGTGACCGCGCCCGCGAGGTCCTCTCCGAGTACCAGGACAAGGTCGACGAGGACTACGTCCCGTTCAACCCGCTTTGCAAAGAGTGTGGGAAGATCACCGAGACGGTGACGAGCGTCGACCTCGAGGGCGACGAGCCGACGGTCGACTACGAGTGTACCGACATGGACGCAGGCGATCAGACGATCGACGGCTGTGGCCACGAGGGGACCGCCACCCTCCGCGAGGGCAAGATGCCCTGGCGGTTCGAGTGGCCAGCCCAGTGGAGAGAACTCGGCGTCGACTTCGAGCCGTTCGGCAAAGACCACGCCGAGGGCTCCTGGCCCAGCGGCGAGGATGTCTCACGAAACGTCTTCGAGACCGAACCACCCGTGCCGATGGTCTACGAGTGGTTCACCCTCGATGGCGAGCCGTTCTCCTCGTCTGCGGGTAACGTCATCCTCGTCTCGGACGTCCTCGAGTTGCTCGAACCCGAAGTGCTGCGGTACTTCTTCGCGAAAGATCCCTCGAGAGCGCGGGACTTCAGCATCGAACGTCTCGATCAGTTGGTCGACGAGTTCGATCGACTCGAGCGGATCTACTTCGACGAGATCGAAGCCGACGAGGACGAGGAGGCCTTCGCCGAACGGGTTTATCCGCTGCTCGTGGACGAACCCCGTAAAGAGCGGATTCGTCTCCCATACACTTTCGCTGCCGTGCTCGGCATGACCGACGATCCCGACCTCCGTGAAGAGATCGCTCGCCGCGAAGGACACATCCCCGAGGATGCACCCGAGTGGGCCGTCGAAGGCGCACTCGCCCGCGTCGGACGCGCACGCAACTGGGCCCGCCGAACGGCAAACGAGTTCGACTACGAACTCAAACGGACCGAGATCCCTGCCCACGACTTCGACGAGGCAACCGAGACGGCACTCGAGGAGTTGGCAGACTTCGTCGCGGCCGACGAAGACGTCGACTCCGAGGAGCTTCAGGGCGAAATCTACGAAACGGCAAAGCGCCACGATGTCGACGTCAGCGAGTTCTTTGCGGCCGGCTATCGCCTGTTTTTCGACGAGGATCAGGGGCCGAAGCTCGGTCCGTTCCTCGCGAAGGTCGACCGGGAGTTCGTCGTCGCTCGACTGCGACGCGAACGGTAAGCAACAAAAGCCATTTGAGAACGCCACCCCTGTGGTAGAACAATGGATTACGGTTTCGTTGCTGCCGTCTCACTGCCCGAACTCTTCGGTTCGGAGCTGTTGACGTGGGCCGTCGTTGGCCTGGCAATCTACTGGGCGGGGATCATCGCACTCAGGAAAGCCGACCTCCTCCCCGAGTTCGTCGGTGCGCAGGGGCCGATACTGACGTTCCATACGACGCGAGGCAGAGAGTTTCTGGACTGGCTTTCCGGCCCGAAGCGGTTCTGGCGGGCCTGGGCGAACGTCGGTATCGGCATCTCGCTGGTCGTGATGGTCACGATGTTCGGATTCCTCCTGCTGGCGGCCGTCAGCGCGCTCTCTGCGCCACAGCCGACGGAAGTTCAGCAGCCACAGAACGTCCTCGTCATTCCAGGGGTCAACGACTTCTTGCCGCTGTCGGCCACGCCAGGGCTCGTCTTCGGACTCCTCGTCGGACTGGTCGTCCACGAGGGCGGGCACGGCCTGCTCTGTCGCGTCGAAGACATCGACATCGAGTCGATGGGAATCGCGATGCTCGCGATCATCCCCTTCGGTGCGTTCGTCGAACCCGACCAGAAAAGCAGCAAGGAAGCCTCGAGAGGCGGCCAGACTCGGATGTTCGCTGCCGGCGTCACGAACAACTTCGCGATCACGCTCGTGGCTTTCGCCTTGCTTTTCGGTCCGATTGCGGGATCGATCGCCGTCGCTCCCGGCGCTGCCGTCGGCGGCGTCGAACCGGGAACGCCCGCAGACGATGCGGGTATCGAACCCAGCGACCGCATCACCGCGGTCGAGGGAGTCTCGATCGACGACAACGAAGAACTCGCCGATCAGATCGAAGCGACCGACACCGACCGAATCACTGTCGAGTTGAACGGCGAACGGCCGGTCGACGTCGACCGATCGTTACTCGTCAGTGCAGCCGTCGACACCGACGCGATCGACCTCGAGCGCGGCGACGTAATCGCCGCGGTCGACGGCCAGGAGGTCGCGACCGAGGGCGAATTGATCGAGGCCGTCGGCGAGGACGACGTTGCGACGCTCGCAGTCGACGCGGGTGACGGCGAACTCGAGCGCGAGGTACCGATCGGTGCACTCGTCGAGGTCGCCGACGGTGGACCGCTGGACGACGCCGGCGCGCCGACCGGCCAACTCATCATCACGGCGTTCGACGGGGAGCGAGTTCACTCGGAAGCCGAACTGAACGATCGGCTCGCGACGACCGATCCCGGTGACGAGGCTTCGATAGCGGGCTATCTCGAGGGTGACCGCGTCGAGTACGACGTGACGCTCGGTGATCGGAGTCAGGTGACCGGTGGTGGCACTGTCGGCTTCCACGCTGCCCAGGGCGTCTCGGGTTTCTCGGCGGAGCCACTCGGCGTCCAGTTGTATCCGGCCGAGGAGTATCTGGCGGTGCTCGGTGGTGACGGTGAGAGTAGCTTCGGTGCGTTCGCCGACAGCTTCCTCGGCAAGATCGGTATCGCCATACTGTTGCCGATTATCGGAGTCTTCGGCACGCTTCCGTTCAACTTCGCGGGCTTTACGAGCGGTATCGAGAACTTCTACCAGGTCCAGGGGTCGTTCGCCGCTGTCGGCGATTCGACGGTGTTCGTCCTCGCTAATCTGTTGTTCTGGACCGGCTGGATCAACGTCCAGCTTGGCTTTTTCAACTGTATTCCGGCGTTCCCGCTGGATGGCGGTCACATCCTCCGGACCAGCACGGAGGCAGTCGTTTCGCGGCTTCCGATCGAGGGTACCCGCCGGATGGTCCGGCTGGTGACGACCTCTGTTGGACTCACTATGTTGTTCAGTTTCCTCGCAATGCTGTTTGCACCCCCACTGCTCGCTGGCTAAGCACTCGTCCCGGCCTGGATTCGTCTGCAACTCCACCCGGCCGACAGCCGGCAGCGCCGACCGGCGTAGCGCTTTCAGCTCTCCCTACTCGGCAGGACGAACGTGTAATCGCTCGGTACCGGGACGGCGACGACGGAGGCGGCCGGCTAACTAAGAGACGAGAGAGACGTATCTAGGCGAGCGAATGTCCGCTGCCAATCCAACGACGGTCGGCGTCCTGACGGAGGCGTTTCTCTACGAGTGGCAGGTCCGCGCGATAGAGCGATTGCGCGAGCAGCCAGGGGTCGAACTCTCGCTGGTCGTCCAAAACGCCGCCAATACCGACGACGAGGACGAGTCGTGGAACTCGAAAGACCGGCTCACGCTCGCGGACGTCCGCGAGTTCGTCGGCGTCTCCCGGAAGGAACGCGCCTGGACGTTCGTCCTCGCGGAGCGAACCCTCGGCAGACTGCTCGGCGACGAACAGCCACTGTGGCACCGCCATTCGGTCGAGAACGTCGACGCGCTCGCCGACATCGACCGGATCGAGTGTACGCCCGTGACCGCCGACGGCTGGAACGAACTTCCCGACGACGCCGTCGACGAACTCGCCGAGCGGTGTGACATCGTCGTTCGCTTCGGCTTCGGCCTCGTTCGTGGTGACGTCCTAACTGCCCCGGAACACGGCGTCGTCAGTTTCCATCCTGCGGACATCCGCGAGTATCGCGGACTTGGGCCGCCGGCGATCTTCCACGACGGGCAGGCTCGAGCCGGCTCGACGCTCCAGCGGCTAGACGAGTCGATCGACGGCGGCGAAATCGTCGCCTACGAGGAGGTGTCACTCGAGGACTGTTACACGCTCTGGGACGTGTTCGACCGCCTCGCGACGGTTCAGATCCGACTCCTGGCCGAGGGAGTCGGCAGATTCGAGGAGCCGACGTTCGAACCCGAGTCAGTCCCGGACCACCGCCTCGGTGACTTCTACTACCGCAAACAACGACGGTCACTGCCGTTCGCGACGCGGGTCCTCGCGAAGAACGTCGCGGGACGGGTTCGGAAGCGACTCGAGCGACACGAAACGGCGGGCGAGCGACCCAGTCCGGATAGTCGGCCGGAGACGGAGCCGCGAATCGACGCGAGGGAGTGACGGCGACTGCTCGGCGAGAATCGCTTGCCGTCGGATGTGGTGTGTCTTTCGGTTGCACGTCGGGTCAGCGGACCGAATCACTCCTCGCGGTCGATCCCGTGACGGGCGTAGAACTCCGCTGGCGTGTCGTCGATCCGTTCGAACTCGGTATCGAAGTAGTGTTCGTGGTGGCGAACGACCTGTTCGACGACCCACCTGCTGAACTCCTCGTCGAACAGCCACTCGTTTTCACGTTCCGGAATCTCGAAACGGTCGTCGGTGGAGAACGCCGCGTACACGTGAAAGAAGCCGAGGATGACGTCGGCAAAGTCGCGTCCTTTCTCCGCGCTCTCTTCCCGTCTCTCCTCGAGTTCCGTGCGTCCGTCATCGGTGAGTTCGAAGTACTTCCGGTCGGGTTCGTCCTCGCGTTCGATTCGTTCAGCCCACTCTTTCTCTTCGAACTTATAGAGGATCGGATAGACCGATCCGTAGGATGGTTCCCAGTGACCGCCGCTGATGTCTTTGATTTCCTTGAGAATCTCGTACCCGTACCGCGGCCGCTCCTCGAGTAACTCGAGCACGAGATAGGCGATGAGTCCTTTCGGCGGCCCACTTTTCCGCATGTGATCCGTGATTGAAACGGGCGTACATAAAGGGTTTCGGTCACCAGCAACCTGTCTTCCGGCTCCCTCCGAATACTGGCTGTTGAAAACGAAGCAGTTCCTTCTTGTCGGTCGCCTCCTAATCACCGACTATGGAACGACGGACACCACCGCGTACGAAAGAAGGATGGTACGTTCTGCACGACTTCCGGACGGTCGACTGGGACGCCTGGCGGGACGCTCCCGACCACGTCCGCGAACGCGCACTCGAAGACGGAGCGGCGTTTCTCGCCGACTGCGAGTCCGTTGCCGACGCCGAGGACGGCGACTCCGCAACCTTCGCCATGCTCGGTCACGAAGCGGACCTGCTTTTCATGCACATTCGGCCGACGATGGCCGACGTCGAGCGGCTCGGCCGCCAGTTCGATGGGACGGCGTTCGCCGAGTTCACCGAACGCACCGACTCCTACGTCTCGGTCGCCGAAGTATCGGACTACGTGACCGAGGCCTACTTCGAGGAAGACGAGGAAGTCGAGAGTACGGGCCTCTCGCGGTATCTCGAGCAGAAGCTCTACCCGAAGATTCCCGACGCCGAGTACGTCAACTTCTACCCGATGGAGAAGCGACGCGATCCGGAGTTCAACTGGTACGACCTGCCGTTCGAGAAACGCTCGGAGCACATGGGCTCTCACGGCGACATCGGCCGCAGCTACGGTGGGAAAGTCAGCCAGATCACCGCCGGGAGTATCGGCTTCGACGACTACGAGTGGAGCGTCTCGCTGTTTGCGGACGATCCAGCACACATCAAACACCTTCTCGCCGAGATGCGGTTCGATCCCTCAACCTCGAAGTACGCCGAGTTCGGCCGGTTCTACGTCGGTCGACGGTTCGAACCACACGATCTAGACGCCTACATGGCCGGCGAGGCAGTCCCTGTCGAAGCGGACGACGCAGATGCAGATGCAGATGCAGACGCCGACGCCGGCGAGAGCAGTCACCCCCACGGCGAGGGCCGTCCAGACAGTTCGGACGACGACGCTGGTGGACCACCCAGTAGTACCCACGCCGAGGACGTCCGCGACGAACTCGAGGAGCAGGGCGTCTACGCAGGTCAGCCACACGGCGAGGACGTCCACGCTGTCGTGCTCTACTCGGACGCCGACCCCGACGAGCTATTCGAGGAGGTCGACGGTCTCAGGACGAACTTCGACCACTACGACACCCACGTGAAGACGGCAGTGTACGAATCCGAAATCAGCGACGAGGACGCCGAGACCGCAGTCGTCAGTCTCTGGGAGACCGAGAGTGCCGCGGACACAGCTGCTGGGTTCCTCGCCGACCTCCCCGATGTCGTCCGTCAGGCCGGCGACGAAGGGGCGCCTGCTGGCGCCGATGGCGAGCGGGGCGACAGCCCCGCGAGCGACGACTCTTGGGGAACGATGGGGATGTTCTATACCGTCGAACCAGACCACCGAGCGGACTTCGTCGATACCTTTGGCGACGTCACCGGCATCCTCGCGGACATGGACGGCCACCGCAAGACCGACCTGTTGGTCAATCGGGAAGACGAAAACGACATGTTCATCGCCAGCCGCTGGGACTCCCGCGAGGACGCTATGGCGTTCTTCCGTAGCGACGCCTTCTCCGAGACGGTCGACTACGGTCGTGACATCCTCGCCGACCGACCGCGACACGTCTTCCTGGCCTGAAGACGCTCACTTTCCTCGAGGCCTCGCTCTCTCCGGCCCGATCAGAACCGCTTTGTGGCCGCGCCGCCGCGAACAGAACCGCCCCGAGACGGTTTGCTGCCGGACGGTTTTCTGTCGTCACTTATCACCGATCGTCAGAACTGGGTCGGCGATCGGCGGTACTAGTGGCGGGCAAAGCCTGAACTGATGGGTCGAATCTGGCGGTGTGGCTCGATTCGACCCGTCAGTCGACGGTTGGGACGGTACTAGTG
>JGI2924J29684_1077955_pt1 | contig 26343 bp, 30 predicted proteins | sample BenlonsequencITS_FD_29684 | JGI IMG/M metagenome (IMG submission 29684)
CGCCTATCGAGCGGGAGAGACCAGGCGGATCGACGACATTTCGGCGGCGCCGGCCGCCGATCCACAGGACGAGTCGTACCGGTCAGCGCTGACCGTCCCGGTCGGCGAGTACGGCGTCTTTCAGGCGATATCGACCGAACTCGCCGCGTTCGACGAACGGGACGAAGAACTCGCCGAATTGCTCATCAGTCACGTCACAGATGCGCTGGATCGGCTCACCTACGAGGACCAACTGGTCACGGAGCGAGATCGGTTCGCCGTCCTCTTCGAAAACGTTCCCGACGCCGTCGTGACGGGTCCGATCGTCGGGTCGGATTTCCTCGTCGAAGAGACGAACTCGGCGTTCGAAGAGACGTTCGGTTACGCGCTCGAGGAGATCCACGGAGAGCCGATCGACGAACACCTCGCACCGCCGAATCGACGGGACGAGGCGAGAACGATCAACGATCGGAGCGAAGCCGGCGAGATCGTCGAGGCCGAAGTCAAACGCCGGACGACGGACGGGCTCAGAGACTTCATGCTCAGGGTCGTCCCGTACGAGGTCGACGGCGAGGAGTACGCGTTCGGCCTCTACACCGACGTGACGGACCAGAAACAGCGCCAGAAGCGAGTCGAGGTGCTCAATCGCGTTCTCAGACACGACCTCCGCAACGGGATGAACATCATCGAGGGGAGCGCCGAGCGGCTCGCCTCGATGACCGACTCGCCGGAGGCGGCACGCTACTGGCAGGCGATACAGGACCGGACGGCCGAACTCATCAGTCTCGCCGAGAAGACACGAGCCGTCGAGCGGACGATCGACCGAGATATCGCTGCGGCCGGACCGATCGACGCCGCCGAGGCAGTCGAACACGCGATCGACCGGCTTATCGAGCAGTACCCAGACGTCGATGTCGAGCAGTCACTCGACTCGACGGCGCTCGTCCGGGCGGACGACCTCCTCGTCGACGCCGTGTACAACGTCCTCGAGAACGCCGTCGAGCACACGGATCGAGACGATCCGACGATCGCTGTCACCATGCGAGCGGTCGACGGAGATCCGGAGACGGTGTCGATCACCGTCGCCGACGACGGCCCCGGCATCCCCGACGAAGAACGGCAGTTGCTCGAAGAGGATCGAGAGATCACGCAACTGCGTCACGCGAGCGGGCTCGGTCTCTGGCTCGTCGACTGGGTCGTCACGCAATCCGGCGGCGAACTCCAATTCGAGGAGAACGAGCCCCGTGGCACGGTCGTCGAACTCAGTGTCCCGAAAGCGATCGTCGAGGAACGACAGCCAACGGTCACAGAGAACGGACGCGGATCGAACCGATAGGCGGTCGAATCAAGAGGAATCCGAGTCGAAGCGTGACGCGGGGGGAGCTGTCCAGCCGAGGTGGTCTCAGCCGAAGTGTAACCGAAGAGGTCTCATCAGAAGTAAAGCTGGGGCGGTCTTAACCGAAGTGCAGCTGAGGGGGTCTCAGCCGAAGTGTTCTTCGTAGAGGTCCTGCGCGTGTTCGATGGCGTCCATCGCGGCCTGCTTGTCCTCCCAGCCCAGCGTCTCGACTTCTTTGCCTGCTTCCAGGTTCTTGTACGTCGCGAAGAACTCGTCGATCTCGTCGAGTTGCTGTTGGGGGATGTCCGCCAGGTCCTCGATGTGGTCGAAGCGGGGATCCTCGGTGGGAACCGCGATCACCTTGTCGTCCTGCTCGCCGTCGTCGTCCATCTTCATCAACGCGACCGGGCGTGCCTCGATGACACAGCCGGGGAACGTCTGGTCCTCGACGAGGACGAGGACGTCGAACGGATCCTCGTCGTCGTAGTAGGTCTGGGGGATGAAGCCGTAGTCGGAGGGGTAGTGGACGTTCGAGTGGAGTACGCGATCGAGGACGACGCCGGGAACGTCCTTGTCGTACTCGTACTTGTTCCGCTCGCCCTTGAGGCACTCGACGACGGCGTAGATGGTTTCTGGCGGGTTCGGTCCGGTCTCGAGTTCTTCCCAGAGATTAGGCATACATAGAGAGCGTCTCGTGTGGATCAAAAAGTACTTTCGTAATCGGATCTCAGGTTAGTGAGACGGCAACCGGCGACGGATCGAGTCTCAGGCGTGAAATTCACCGCCTCGGGGCTCGTCCCGTCCGGTTGTCACCACCAACACCGGTCGTACGCACAAACCCGTAAGCAAGTGTTAAATAGATCGGTGACATTACCCTACCTATGTCAGAGGCACAATCAGTTACCGACGGCCGAACGGCGCGGGACCTGACCGCGTTCCAGAACAACATCCTGACCATCCTCTCGACCGAGCCCATGTACGGGCTCGCGATCAAGCGCGAGCTCGAGGATTACTACGGCACCGAGGTCAACCACGGTCGATTGTACCCCAACCTCGACGAACTCGTCGACCTGGGACTGATCGAGAAGAGCGAACTCGACAAGCGAACGAACCAGTACGCGCTCACCGACGAGGGCTACGAAGCGGTCATCGACCAGCTCGAGTGGTCGCTCTCGAAGATCGTCACCGACGCCGATCGGGCCAACGAGATCGACGCGATCGTCGACGACAACTACTAAAACCGCCCACTACCGGTTTTCTCAGTCGACCGAGTCCAGAGCGACGGCCACGAGCCGTGGGTGTGCAGTCGACGACTGCGGCGACGGGTCGATGAGACACTGCAGGAGCCACACGACTCCATCACCCGGAGCGGTCACTCCGGTCGTGAGAACGGCGGTGGCGACTCGCCTGCCACGTCGAACAGTCGCTCGATCGACTCCGCAACGACCGCGCGTTCGTCGGGTTCCGGCCAGGTGTTTCGGGGGTAGTACTCACCGAGGAACTGCTCGATCTCCGCAGACGAGGCCGCCGTCATCCGCTTTGCACAGTGGTTTCCCATGAAGTCTGCGAACCGGGCGACGTTCGCGGCGTGGACGTCGCCCGCTCGCTCGCGGACGCGTTCGACGAGTTCACGGTTGGCGTCGTCGACCGCCGCCCAGTCGTCGGGGTCGCCCGGACCCGACAGCGAGACCTCGACGGCCGCCGAACGGTCGTCGATCCGATCGAACCGGACGGTTCCGTCGACGACCCACTCGTCCGGATGGCAGACGAGCGTCTCGTCCTCCTCGCGCACGCGAGCCGTGTAGTCGTGTGCGGCCACGATCGAGTCGCGCCGATCCAGGTAGGCCGCCCGTTCGTCCGGATCGGTCGCGTTGCGCGCGAGCCGCGTGAGGCGCTCTGCCTCCTCGACGACCGACGACGGGAGCCCGTCCTCGTCGGATTCGCCATCAGGCTCGTTCCCGGAGACGTCGATGTGCGCCGTTACAGACGCCGACGCGTCGGATTGGTCCGAAGCCGAGTCTGATCGGTCCGGTGTCGAGTTGGATCGATCCGGAGCCGGGTCGGATCGGTCCCGTGGCTGATCGAATCGATCCGATGTCGGTTCGTCCATAGACATCGTTAGGTCGGCACGAAGTTTTCCCTGTCGGTCCACGCTCGACGTCTGTGAACGGACGGACGACAGCGACACGCACCTCAGGCGCGATCGAGCGCCTCGTTCGCGAGGTCGTCTGCGTGTTCGTTGGCTTCGCGCGGGACGTGCTCGATGGTCCACTCGTCGAACGACGAGAGGTGCTCGACGACAGTCACGCGTTTTTCCCTGAGCACTGGATCGTTCGTATCGTACGCGCCGGTGACCTGTTTGACGATCAGTTCGGAATCGCCGCGACAGTGCACCTCGTCGAAGCCGTACTCGCGGGCGGCCTCGAGCGCCGCGATCAGCGCCTCGTACTCGGCCTGGTTGTTGGTCGCCTCGCCGATCGTGTCGCTCCCCTCTGCGACGATCCCGTCGCCCGTGACGAGGACCCAGCCGATCCCCGCCGGTCCGGGATTGCCGCGTGACCCACCGTCCCAGTAGAGGTGGACCCGACCGCCGGACTCGCGAAGGATCGTCTCGATGTCGCGCGGGTTCGCTCCCTGAATCACGACCTTGCCGTCGTAGGCGACGGCCGTCGCCTCGCCGCGACTCGCCCGCCAGCGTTCGTGATCGGTGTTGCCAGCCTCGATCGAGACACCAGCGGATTCGAGTCGCTCGCGCGCTACGTCGACGTCGCATTCGATGGTCGGCATCTGTCGGGAGGAGCGCTATCGCCGGTAAAACTTTTCTGGTTTCGTCCCAAAAATCTACTCGAACCTGCCCTCTCGCTGCCGATTCTCGGGGAAGCACGGATCACGGGCGAGCCACCCACCGAAGTCTTATATACGTGGAAGATACTACTATAAAAGTGCGATGACACGGTCCACCCGCCAGCGGGAGCGTACGCGCGAGACGGTCGAGGACGACGAACAAGAGGGGATTCGGACCTGCCCGGAGTGCGAGTCCGACAATCTCGTGAAAGATTCGGATCGGGGTGAGCTCGTCTGTCAGGATTGCGGGCTCGTCGTCGAGGAGGAGAAGATCGATCCGGGCCCGGAGTGGCGCGCGTTCAACCACCAGGAACGCCAGGAGAAGTCCCGCGTCGGCGCGCCGACGACCCAGACGATGCACGACAAGGGGCTGACGACGACCATCGACTGGAAGGACAAGGACGCTTACGGGCGCTCGATTTCCTCGAAGAAGCGCAGCCAGATGCATCGGCTGCGAAAGTGGCAAGAGCGCATTCGGACGAAAGACGCCGGCGAGCGGAACCTGCAGTTCGCCCTCTCCGAGATCGATCGGATGGCCTCGGCGCTCGGCGTCCCGCGATCGGTCAGGGAGGTCGCGTCGGTCATCTACCGACGAGCGCTGAAAGAAGACCTCATCCGCGGGCGATCCATCGAGGGCGTCGCGACATCGGCACTCTACGCGGCCTGCCGAAAGGAGGGCATTCCGCGTAGTCTCGAGGAGATTTCTGAGGTATCCCGGGTCGAACGCAAGGAGATCGGGCGAACCTATCGCTACATCTCCCAGGAACTCGGCCTCGAGATGCGACCCGTCGACCCGAAGAAGTACGTCCCCCGCTTTTGCTCCGAACTCGAACTCTCCGAAGAGGTCCAGACCAAGGCCAACGAGATCATCGAGAAGACCGCCGAGGAGGGACTCCTCTCGGGCAAATCGCCCACCGGCTACGCCGCCGCGGCCATCTACGCCGCCTCGTTGCTCTGTAACGAGAAGAAGACCCAGCGTGAAGTCGCCGACGTCGCACAGGTGACCGAAGTGACGATCCGGAACCGCTATCAGGAACAGATCGAAGCGATGGGCATCCACGGCTAGAGTCGCGACGCGTCTCCCGCTTCTTCTCACGACGATACCGCGTACTGGGTGGACCGGTAGCTTCCGTCGTGTCGACGCCGCCGTCACCGGCCGGGTCCAGAACCGCACCGCGCCGTCACCGACGATTTCACCCCGCAGTGACGAACTCAACATTCAACACGGCTCGGTACGTAGCGACGGTCGAATGCGCCTCGACGAGTACATCGAGGACCTAGAACCCGACGAGGAGGCCGAACGTCGGCGCCTCGCGAAGGAGAAGTCCTACGCGATCACAGACCACTTAGAGACCGTCGAGCGGCGCTTCGACGACGTCATCAGCGGGGATTCCCTCGTCGGGTCGAGCGCACCCTCCATCTTCGTCGGGCGATCGAACTACCCCGACATTCCGGTTGGGCTGCTCTCCCCCGTGGGCGACGAAGACCGCGCCGAAGACTACGTCACCGACGGGAAGTGGTACCAGCAGGACTACGGCATCGACGACGTCCTGCAACGGCGCACCGGCCTGTTGAACTCGAGCAAGCGAGCCAACGTCGACGCGCCGAGTATCGCTTCGCAGCTCGCCCCCTCGGTCCACGACGTCTGGGACGGGTTCGTCGGGGTCCAGCGCGAGGTCGCCATCGCCGATCGCCCCGTGGACCTGGAGATCGGCCTCGACAGTAAACCCGATCTCAACCTGGACGTCGGAACCGACGTCGCGACGCCTCGTGGCCCACGCGCGAACGCTCGCGACGCCGAACTCCGCGAGAATCCACACGTCCCCCGCCAGGTCGAGAAGACCTTAGAGGACGACGACTGGCAGGCACAGGGGGCGATGAACTACCTCTACCGCCGCGGGTTCGACGTCTACGAGATCAACTCGATCCTCTCGGCCGGCGCACTCGGCGAGGCCGACCAGCGCCGACTCGTCCCGACGCGCTGGTCGATCACGGCCGTCGACGACGCCGTCGGTGAGTACCTCCGCGGACGGATCCGTAACCGCCCGAGCGTCGACGAGGTCCAGGTCTGGATGAACGAGTACGTCGGCAACCGCTACTGGGTGATCCTGGCACCGGGCACCTGGGAGTTCGAACTCGTCGAGATGAAAGCCCCCGGCAGCGTCTGGAATCCCGATCCAGGCGGCAATATCTGGATGGGCAGCGCGAGCGAGGGCTACGAGGGGCGAACGGGGTACGTCGAGGAGACCGCGGGCGCCTACTACGCTTCGCGTCTCGGCGCCCTCGAACACTTAGAGTCGATCGGGCGGCAGGCGAAGTGTCTCGTCCTCCGGGAGGTCTCCGACGAGTACTGGGCGCCCGTCGGCGTCTGGCAGGTCAGAGAGAGCGTTCGTAACGCCTTCGAGGGCGAGTACGGCACGGCCGAAACCTTCCACGACGCGGTCGCGACCGTCACGCAGCAACTGCCCGTCTCGCTCGCCCGACTCCGGCGGAAGTCCGAACTCGCCGCCGGTCTCCAGTCGAACCTCGCCGCGTTCACGAACCGGTAGCGAGTCCACAGAGCGAACGGGCTATAGGGTCCGGCCCCTAGCTGTCGACTGTGCTCGAACTCGTCTTACTCCTCGTCCTGCTCGTCGGGGTGCCGATCGTCGCGATCGCCGTCGTGACCGGCAGCGCCGCCTACGTCCGCGCCGGCGCCGAGAAAGAGCTCGCTGCGATGGCCGACGAGTCGCCGGTTGACGAGGGAGAGTCGACTGACGACGAGGAGTCCCCGTCGAGTGAGACCGCGGCTAGAAGCGACTCGTCGGCGTCGGATCGGTAAGGTCCGCGCGCCGTCGAACGAGCCATTCTCGCCGAATCTGGGACGATCACGATACGAGTGGCTGAGGGGCCCGAGTTACCAGGTAGTCAAGAACGGCCAGGTAGCCCCGAGTTGCCAGGTTGCCTAGAGCGATCAAGGCGTCCGGAGCAGCCTGGGTTCGCTTGCCTCCCAGGGCAGCCAGTGTCACACCGGCACGGGACCGTGTTCGAGGATCGAGATGAGCAGCGTCGGATCGAAGAGCGGCTCGTGGAGGACGAGCCAGTCGAGCAGGACGAGTCCCGCTCCGTGGGCGACGACCGACGGGAGAATCGAGTTCGACTTGTAATCGACCGCCCCGAAGAGGACGTCCGTCGGGCCGGAGAGGACGAACTCGATCGGTGGCTTCCCGAAGTGGTGAAGCATGTACAGTAGCGGACTGATGAAGACTGCTTTCATCCCGATCGACCGGACGCCAACACAGAGCAGGCCGCGATAGTACGTCTCCGCCGCGAGAGCGAGGAAGAACAGTTTCAGCGCGTGTAGGACGAACACCGACGGCGCGGCAGTGGTCTCCCACATCGGATAGAACGCTCTGATCGTCGGTAACGTCGAGCCGACGAGGTAAAACGGGAGGACGAAGCACGCGAGTAAGACCGTGTTCCGCAACGCGCGACGATTGATGCGCCAGCCGATCCGCTCGCCGTGGGTCAGTCCGAGGACGAGCGGACCGCCGAGCAACAGGACGCCGTCGACGAGCACGCGCTCGTCGAGCTCCTGTGGGACGGTGTACATCCAGCACAGCGTCAGCACCGCGCCGGCCAGTAACGAGGTCTGCACCCACGTGAGCGCCGACAATCGGGTCGAGAGCCGGCGGGTCCACGTTCGCACTTCGTCCCGTGGCACGGTCGATTACTCCGCCGTCCGAACGGGTCCCGCTCCCATCGCCTCCCGAACGTGGCGTTCGAACTCCTGGCGCGACGAGAAGTAGGTCACGTCGATCGTCGACAGCAGGTCCTCCAGTTTGACCGGCCCGTCGGGTGATCTGATGGGCGTTTCGCCCTCGCGTCGATCGATCTCGCTCGCTTCGATCGGCCAGTGCAAGCGGGAACTCACCCGCGCCAGCGGTGCTCCCTCGACCGGCGTCTGGTCGCCGAGTTCGATCGGATGTTCGGCCTCGTCGTCCTCGCTCATAGCTGTCCGTTCACACAGCGAGCGATTCAAGGTTTCGCTTCAATCGGTGGGCCCGGTGGGCGAATCGATGGGGTACTGGATCCATTTCGAAGTCGCCGAAGTGGCCGGAGACCGCGTGCGACGAGCGTCTGACGTACTGTTTTGAGTACCGAGGCCGATTAGGCGGACATGACCAGTCTCTCGGAGGCCTACGAAGGGAACAAGCGGGAGGTGACGAGCACTCGCCGGTTGTACACCGGGACGGCACTCGTCCTCGCGGGGGGTGTGCTCGCCGTCCTGGCTATCCTCGTCGCGACGACCGACGTGCTCTCGTTCGTCGCGAGTGGGAAACTGCCCTCACGGGAGGCAGCCGGGACGCTCGGTGGCCTCGCCGTCCCGCTCGTCCTCGTCGGCGTCTTCACCGTGCTGCCGGCCGGTCGACGCGCACAGGCCGCTGCGGCCATCAGCGCCAGTATCTGTCTGCTCGGCGTCGCACTCTTTCGCTACGCCTATCCACATCACTGGGACGGCCACGGCCAGGAGCTCACCTTCTTCGTCGCCATCGTCTACCTGCTCGGCCTCTTCAGTGCGATCTGGTGTCTCTTCGTCGTCGTCGTGAACTTCAAGATGCGCAACGACCCTGGCGGTGCCCTGGAGATGAACGTCACGCGACAGACGCACACGACCGTCGTCGAGAGCGAGGATCGACCCGAGGGCGTCAGCAGCGTCGGTTTCCTCGGCTCGACCCCGGACGGCGACGTCGAAACGCAGACGAACGAGGGAGCGACGAGTCGAACTGGCCGCGTCACGCAGGCCGTCTCCGACGCAGCGTCGGCGATGAGCGGGTCCGGGTCGTCCCGTCGCTCGCCAGACCGTCCGACGGCCACGAGCGACGGCGGCGTCGAGACATCGGACATCTCGTCACCACTCGATTCGGCCGCAGCCACGGATCGAACGACGCCAGCCGAGCCGGCCGACCACTACTGCGGCAACTGCACCCACTTCGAGTATCGGCGTGAATCGACGGGAATGGTCCCCCACTGTACGTACCAGGGAACCCACATGGACGACATGGACCCCTGTGAGGAGTGGGAGCCAAATCAGTAGCCGACGCCAAAGTCACGGTCCTATACCCCGAGTGCCGACTGGACGCCGTCGACGGCCGACGGAATCGACTGGAACCAGCCAGCGTCCATGCCGTGGAGGATGGCTGCGGCGAGTGCGAGTTCTGCACCGGTGATCAACAGCGTGACGACGTCGGCAACGCGGCTGTTCGCGGGGACCCCGATCGGCAGCCCGTACTCGCGGTCCAGTAACGGGTAAAAGAGAGCGATCCCTCGCGTGTTGCCCGCCACGTCGAGGACGTAGTGTGTCACGATCCCGATCCAGACGTACTGGAGGTTGCCGAACGTGTAGGGAAAGGCGACGAAACCGACGAGCAGCGGGAGGTTGTGGAACGTCTTGCGATGGTCGCCCATCACGGTGTCGATGTCGGGGACGAGCGCCCCGAGCAAGACCGGCACGCTGATCATGAGGATAGCCTCGGCCATCGTCTCACCACCGGTCGGTTCGACGAGCGCCCCGAGCCCGATCCCGACGAGGACCGCGTTCATGACGTGATCCCGTTTGTTCATGCACGCGATGGGAGCGACGCCGCAGGTGAATACCTTTCCCTCTGGCTTTTTTCGGAAACCGAAACGTCGGTTATTTCACAATCAAATACGAGCCGGCCCTAAGGGAGGCTGTATGGTAGTTTAGCCAGAGGGTTACCCAGATTTCATAGATAGGGGACCCTCATGATTCGGTTCTCCAGATTTCCGAAACGGTTCCAATAGACACGTCGGGTGCCAATCGAGGCGTCACTCCTGTACCCAATTCGCCTTCGGTGCGATCGAATAACCGAGGGTTCGGTCCGGTGTGAGAGTAAGTACGGACTCGGGTCAGCGCTCGACCTCGTCACAGGATTCGAGGAAGACGGCGAGCGCACGCTCGACTGTCGCCGCTCGGATCGTCGCCCGATCCCCGTCGAACTGGTGGCGTTCGACTGCCGCAAACGACGTTTCGCTCTCCCAGGGACCGGCGTACGCGACGCCGATGTAGACCGTACCGACGGGTTTGGACGCCGTCCCGCCGGTGGGGCCGGCCAGCCCCGTGATCGACAGGCCCCAGGTCACGTCGCAGACGTCCCGAACGCCCCGGGCCATCTCCCGGGCGACGGGTTCGGAGACCGCCCCGTGTTCGTCGAGCGACTCTCGACTGACGGCGAGGTGCTGGCGCTTGGCGTCGTAGGCGTAGGTCGTCAGCCCGGTCTCGAAGTAGTCGCTCGCACCCGGAATCGACGTCAGCGTCGCACCGACGAGGCCACCGGTGCAGGACTCGGCGACCGCGAGCGTCTCGCCGGCGTCCCTGAGCGTGTCGGCCACCCGCATCGGGAGGTCGCGATCGATATCGTCGTTCACACGTTCGGGAACGCGTGCGGTCGTTGTCAAACCGGTGGGTCGAAGTCGGCGACCGATTCGACCAGCACGCCGCACGTCGATAGCGCGACCAGCGGACCCCGTCCAGGGACGGCGCGACGAATCCTGCTGTGACGAAAGAGCCACGGCCCTTCCGGCCCACGTCCCCGTATGGAGTACGAGACACCGCTGTTCTTCCACGTGATGGGGTACGCGGCCGACGCCGAGGGTGACGTGATCGACATGGTGAGTGGCAACCCGGACTGGGAACCGCCGGAGTCACTCCGCGAGGGGCTCCGGGAGTACGCCGACTTCGACGCGGACCGGTTTCAGTACCCGCCGAGCGAGGGCATTCGACCCCTTCGCGAGGAGATTGCCGCTCGGCGGGGTGTCGGCGTCTCGCAGGTCGTGCTCACCAACGGCGCCGGGGAGGCGAACTACCTCGCGATGGCTCGCGCGTTAGAACGCGGTGCCGGCTCGGAGGTTATCCTCACCGATCCCGTCTACTCGTACTACCCGGGCAAGACGACGATGCTCGGCGGGCGCGCCCACTACGTCTCCGCCGGGGCCGACGGCCAGCTGGATCCGAGCGTGGTCCGCGCCGCGGCGAGCGAAGACACCGCCGCGATCGTGGTGAACACACCGAACAACCCGACGGGGGCGGTCTACCCCGAAGCGACCGTCCACGAACTGGTCGAGATCGCCGAGACGAACGATGCGATCCTCGTTTCGGACGAAGTCTACGACCACTACGACCTCTCGGGGACGTTCACGAGCGCGCTCTCGGTCGACTCCGCGCACCGGATCGTCACCAACGCGTTCTCGAAGTCGCTCGCGATCACGGGCTTCCGGGTGGGCTACGCGATCTTCCCGCCACACCTCGTCGACGACGCGAAGAGTCGACACATGCTCGTCAACGTCGCCGGGAGTCGACCCGCACAGTACGCCGTGCTCCGGGCGCTTCAGGAGACGGATCCCGCGTACCACGAGGCGAATCGGGACCTGCTTCGCGAGCGCGTCGACCTGTTCACCGGAGCGCTCGAATCGGCCGGGGCGGACTACGTCGAACCGGACGGTGCGTTCTACGTCCTGGCTCGTTTCGATGGCTATCCCGGTACACTCGAGACCGTCGAGCAACTGATCGACCAGGCGGGCGTCGCCGGGATGCCCGGCAGCGCGTTCGGCGAGAGCGCCAGTTCCTGGCTCCGATTCGCGCTCGTCACGCCTCGCGTGGAGGAGGCGGCCGACCGGCTCGCCGAGTACGTCGCCTGACGGGAGTGAGCCGGCCGGACGGGCCGAGACGACCGAACCGAGCAACGACGAATCGAGCCAAGACCGACGAACCGAACCGAGACCGACGAATACTCGTGTCCGCGGCAGCTACCGACGGCCAATGAGCGGACTCGACGTCGAGCCGGTCGAGAACGAGGACACTGGCGACAACGAGATCGAGGTGACGCCGACGGACTCGGTCGGGGACGACGGCGGGCTCGACATCGAGAACGCCGACGAGGCGACCCGAGTCGACGTGGACACCGACAGCGGCGACTCGATCGACGGGCCGAGCTACGTTCTCTACGGTGGGAAAGGCGGTGTCGGCAAGACGACGATGGCCGCCGCCACCGCCCTCGACAGCGCCCGGGACGGCGTTCGAACCCTCGTCGTCTCGACGGATCCGGCCCACTCGCTGTCGGACACCTTCGAGACCGACGTTCCCAGTTCGCCGGCGCGGCTTCGAGACGACGTCCCGCTGTGGGGCGTCGAGATCGACCCCGAAGCGGCGATGGAAGCCGGCGAAACCGCGTTCGGCGGTCCCGGCGGCCCCTTCGGTGGCGCGTCGGACGCCACCGCTGGAGCGGACGACACGACCGACCCCGGTGCGAACCCGTTCGCCGGTGAGGGAGAGGGAGCAACTGCCGCAGGCGGCCCCTTCGGCAGCGAAGACGGACCCGGACCCGGTGGCCTCGCCGGCATGATGGGTGGCGAGAACCCGATGGAGGGGCTCCTCGGTGGCACGATGCCTGGCGCGGACGAGGCTGCGGCCGTCCAGCTGCTCCTCGAGTACCTCGACGACGACCGCTTCGACCGCGTGGTCGTCGACACGGCACCGACGGGCCACACCCTCCGCCTCCTCGAACTCCCCGAACTGCTCGACTCGATGGTCGGGAAAGTGTTGACGATCCGGCAGCGTATCGGGAGCATGATCGACGGCATCAAGGGCATGTTCGGCGGCGGTGCGGAGTCGGCCGGGTTCGACGTCGAGGATCTCGAGAAATTGAGCGAACAGATCGAACGACTCCGGGCCGCACTTCAGGATCCGGAGCGCACCGACTTCCGGATCGTCATGGTCCCCGAGGAGATGAGCGTTCGCGAGTCGACACGACTGCGCGAACAACTCGACGATGTGGGCATCCCGGTCGGTACCGTCGTCGTCAATCGCGTCATGGAGCCCCTCGCCGACGTGACCGACGAGATCGATGGTGACTTCCTCAGTCCCGACCTCGACGACTGCGCGTTCTGTCAGCGCCGCTGGGACGTCCAGCAACAGGCCCTGGCGTCCGCGCAGGACCTCTTCCGCGGCACGGACGTCAGGCGCGTTCCGCTGTTCGCCGACGAGGTCCGCGGCGAGAAGATGCTCTCGGTCGTGGCTGCGTGTCTGCGGCGGTAGGGGAGCTTGGCAGGGCTGTCACGGCCACTCAGTGAGAGACCTGCAACACGACTGTCGTCCGATTTGGAGCCGCTCAGACCAGTTTCCGGACGAGACCGTAGATGCCATCACGGAGCCGGTCGGGAAGGAATCGTGCGTACGAGCCGTAGTGGGCGACGGGGCCGACCGGATAGCGCGCCGGCGGCTCGGAACAGGTCGCGGCGTGGACGATGACGTCGGCGACGTCCTCGGGCGCGCTCGCCAGCGGCCCACTGCCTCCGATCAGCTGGGTGTCCTCGAAGAGGTCGTAGATGGCGTCGTAGTCCGGCGTCCGCGACTCGGGGAGTTCCTCGTCGACCCGGTCGGCGAAGGCGGTCTCCACCGGGCCAGGTTCGATCAGGACCACGTCGACGTCGAACGGTTCGACCTCGACGCGCAGCGCGTCGCTCATCGCCTCCATCGCGTGTTTCGAGGCGGCGTAGGCACCCGATCCGGCGACGGAAATCCGTCCGATGATGCTGGAGACGTTGACGATCCGACCCGCCCCCTGTGCGCGCATGTGCGGCAGGGCCGCGCGAGTGAGTCGGTGCGGGCCGAAGACGTTGACGTCGAACTGCGACTGGAGGTCGTCGGCCTGGACGTCCTCGAGCGGCCCCATCTGCGCGTAGCCCGCGTTGTTCACCAGACAGTCGATCGCGCCGGTCTCCTCGACCGTCCGCTCGATGACGGACGTCACCTGGTCGGGGTCGGTGACGTCGAGCGTGATGGTCTCACAGCCCGCGTCCGCGAGGTCGGCGATGTCGGTCGGGTCGCGCGCCGACGCGACGACGGTCCAGTCCTCGTCGAGGAAGGCAAGCGCCGTCGCGCGACCGATCCCCGACGAACAGCCGGTGATCAGGACGCTCTGCTTTCGCGTGTAGCGGTCCTCGTCGAGGTCGCTGCCCGTTCGCGCACGCTCGTCCGATCGGTCCGGCCGCGTCGCGTTCGCCGACTCGTCCCCGTCGGCTGCCGTCGCACTGGTCATACGGAACCCGTTCACGTCCCGATACGTAAGTCCCGCCGATTTTCTCGTCCGGCGGTCGATCCGATTACCAGTCCAGGTCGTCGAGTCGCGACGCGATCGACGCGAATCGGCGTTCGAACGTCCGGTACGGATGTTCGTCCTCGACCCAGGGTGCGGATTCGCGCTCGGTCGAGCCGTCCGAATACTCGACCTGGAAATGAACCGGTCCGTACTCGGGTTCCGTCTCGTCGCAGTGCCAGCCGAACCCGCGTTCCAGATTCGGTTCCCACCACTGGATCCAGTAGTGCGGGCGGTCACCAGTGAGGTCGAACTCGACGCGGAGCCTCGCCGATCCGTCGGACGACCGACCGAGGAAGACGGTCGGATCGACGTCACAGACGACCTCGTTCGCGTCGATTCTGGACGGGACGTATCGAACGCGCTCGCACCCGGCTGTCCGTACCAGTCGATCGTGAACTCGCTCTAGCAGTTTGCGTTCCGAGGGAATCCAGACCCCGAGTATCGGCCCCATCGAACTCACCCGGCCGTTTCGAGCGTCGCCGACTCCGGTATCTCGTCGGTCAGCGTCGTCACGTCGTCGTAGATCGCGAGTGCCGCGGCGACCGTCTCTCGCGTTCGCTCGCTAGTCTCCCAGCGACGGATCACGCGTCGGCGATCGCGCACCGCCTCGGGATCGAGGTCGCCGGCTAGCGATTGCTCGAGTTCGTCACGGGAATCGACATCGTACTCGCGTTTCCACGAATCGATGCGGTCGGCGATCGCCTCGAGCTCACCGCGAAGCGACTCCCGGTCGTACGTCAGAATGAGTTCTCGCAAGCGGTCGAAGTACGCCCTCGTGGGGTCCGGAACGTACTCGCCCGAGTCGGTGACGAGCAGGTCGCCGGACTCGACCAGTTCGTCCAGATACTTCTTGGCCGTATCCCACTTCACGTCCGCCTGATCGGCGACCCAGTTGGCCGTCCGCGGTCGTGAGAGCGTCGTCGCGATCGTCTCGACGCGTTCACTGGCCGTGGTCGAGTCACTCCACGTTTCCATACGTGTCGTTCGCCGTCAAAACCCATATAGATTGGGACTGGGCCCAGATTATTGGGGGTATGGTGAGGACACTGCACGGAAACGCTCCCTTATGGATACTCGCGCTTCACTTCGTCCGCGTACGCGTCTACCAGCCGATACCAGGCACTGTAAATAAATACAATCCCAAACTCAAATGTCGATAATGATGGAAAATTATAACTAAAATCCCGTAGAGAGTAGAATTGAAATGAGGAGAAGAAAATTCATAACAGTGATGGGTTCGATGGCAATTACTGGTGTAGGAGTAACTAGTGCAAAAAGCAAACCAAATAGAGAACAAAATATCCTTACTGCTGAAGATAGACGTATTCGGGATGGAGTCAGAAAGGCATTCAAAGAAGATGGCCGCCAAGGTGTGAAGGAAGTTCTTGAGGATGAGGGAATTAGCCACAGTGTTTCAACCGCGAGAAACAGAATAGTCAATGAGGAACATAAAATAACAAGTAGTAATCCAGTGGTTTACCAAGAAGATGAGTCGAATATTACTGTCAGCGCATGGGAGATGGTAGAGGAAGGCCGTGTTTTCGCTCAGACGCTGGTTGACCTCGAAGGACTCCTTTTTCGAGGGAGTCCCTTACCAACGAGAGATTCTCAAAACGTCAACGACGTCATAGGGATTAGCTATAGTGATTCCCACTGGTCAAAGGTTGGAAACCCATCAAAGTGGTCTGATAATGAGAATAGAGTTTCCCCTGTATGGTACTCCGGGAGCCTAGGGGGTGGAGGAATCGCTGCCGAGGTAGATCTGAACGGACCCCCATCTGCAGCAACGGTAGCTGTGGAAACACCTTTAGAAAACCTCGACGGTGTTGCTGGGCAAATTTGGGGTACCTATAATCATACAGTTGCATACGATTGGGGAAATAATATTGATAGCGTTTCAGCAGGAAAAGGCCCGCTCTCTGTAACATTGGATTGGGGCTCCAAATCATATTGGGATAAATATGAAGTTACAGATACTGATAGGATACTTTAGCTGAGTTTCTAATGATCAAAAACAACATAGCTTAATAGGCCACAAATTCAAAAATTTGCTTTATTATGTGATTTCGTTCCATTTCCACCAATTCGGACTTTATGAATCATGCTTCTTGGTGGCATCATTTGCGTACGCGTCTGCCAGCCGCGTCGGCTCTGGTAGCTTGTACCCCGCAGCGAACGCGAGGACGACGTCAGCCGCCGTGGCCGCGGACACGCGGTGGCCCGGGCTCACGAGCAGCGGGTTGACGTGACGATTCGGCGAATCGTACTGCTTCGACTGGACGGCGTAGCCGATCGTGGGCCAGTCGGGATCGGCCGCGTCGTGGCCCTCACAACCCGTTTCGTCTCCGGCGATGTCGTCCGGTCCCTCGACGTCCGCGTTCGCCTCGATGGGCACTCGCTCGCCGGCTGCGAGCCCCTCCGTGGAGTCGACGGGGTCGCCACAGAGAAGGTTCTTCGCGACGCCGATACTCGGCGCGTCGAGCATGACCCCGATGTGCGTCGCGATACCCGCCTGCCGAAAGTGGATGCGACCGCTGCCGTCGAAGAGGTAGAGATCTGGGTCGGCGGATAGTTCCTCGACCGCCGCCAGGATCGCCCCACCCTCACGGAAGGAGAGCAGCCCTGGGATGTACGGGATCTCGAGCGGCGTGACCGCGTGGACGCGTTCGACGACCTCCCACTCAGAGCCTGCTGGCCTGAGGACGACGATCGCGGACAGCGCGCGGTCCTGATCGAGGAGGAACGACTGGTCGACGCCGGCCACGAGCGGGGTGGTCCCGTCAGTTCGATCTCCTGAATCCGCAGCCTCGTCCGGATCGGATGGCGCGTCGGCCGTCGCCCGCGCGATCGGATCGCCGAGCAACGCCGGGTCGAACCCGAGATCGTCGGTGAAGACGGCGCTCCGGGCGATTTCACGCTGCAGTGACTCCATCTCGGCGCGCGAGAGTGACGGATCGGGTGCGAGATCTGGGCGGCGTATGGACATGAGATGTGGAGATCGAGGGCGATCGAACGCGTCAGTCAGAACCGACCGCGACCGGGACCACCAGGTCCGCCAGGACCACCTGGTCCACCGGGACCGCCGGGACCCAGCTGGAACTGGTTCGGGCCGCGGATCGTCTGCGTCCGTTTGACGTACTCACCGACGGCGAGGCCGACGAGAAGGCCGACGAGGTGGGCCGCGTGGGCGACGTCTCCAAGCAGTCCCCCGCCGGCACCACCCATCAACAGGAGGCTAATGGCGGCGAAGCCGAGCGTCAGGATCCACAGCGGCATCGGGATGAAGAACATGAAGTAGACCTTGAGATTAGGGTGCAAGATAGTGATGACGCCGAGGATAGCCATCGCACCGCCAGAGGCACCGAGAACTAGCGTGGGATCGTTCAGAACTAATCCAACCAAAACTTGTGAGAGGCCTGCGAGTATTCCGGCTCCGAGGAACAGCGCCCAGTACTGACGATCCGACAGATATCGAGCCAGCAGCGGGCCAAAGAAGAATATCGCGATGCTGTTGAACGCGATATGGGCGATGTCATTGTGTGAGAAAATTGATATTACCCACGTCCAAACATACTCAGGGTGAAAGGTCGTAAGTGTGAAGATCGATATGTATTGGTTGAAGGAGAGGACGGATTGGGCGACAAGTTGCACCAGAAACGTCACCCACATGAACAGCAAGATCGTGTAGGTCACGTTCCCGCGGAAGTACGCGAGCGGACCGCCGGGGCCCGTGTCGATCGGGAGCTTCGCCACGATCCGCTCCGTCATCGATGCGGACGACCCGTTCACCGACTCGTCGAACCCGCTGTCGAAGACGCCGCTCGGGTCGTTCCAGCTCTGGAGGCCGGAACAGTCGTGGTTCTCGGGCAGCCGGTGCTCGGAGCAGTGGGTCCCGCCGCAGTGCCGGCAGTCGTAGGGCATACTGACCGACTTCCCACACACGTCACACGTCGCCATTGCGCTGGGGTATGAGATGGATCGCTATGGGGTTTGGGGTTTTCGACGGTGCGATCGGGCCCCAGCCACGACTGCGAGGCCCCTCGTCGCTGGACGAGGAGTTTTTGGCTCCGGGCATCCGACCAATAGGTGTGCAACCCTACGAGCGCTCTCAGTTGCTAGAGCGGGTCGAGCGCGACGGGGCGACGGTCGGTGTCGACATTCCCGATCGGCTCGACGTGCAGGGCGAAGAGCTCGACCTGCAGTCGTTCGTCTTCGAGATCAAGCGCCGCGAGACGATCCCGTCTGGCGAACGTGACCGCGTCGATCAGGCCAAGCGTAACCTCCGACGAGAGCGCGTCGAACGCGTCGAGCGGATCGAAGAGGGCGATATCACGTTCGAGGAAGGCGAGGAACTCGCCAGCGCGATCATCGGCATCGATCGGGCGTTGAACGCTCTCGAGAATTTGGGTCCGACGAATCTCGAACGCGAACAGCAGGCCCAGGAACTGGCCGACCGCAAGCGCTGGCTGTCCTTCCTCAAGAAGGCACTCGGAGAGGAAGACGACGCGTCGAGTCGAGGCGGCCGATAGGACCTCACCCATCTCACCGACGAGGATGCGAGGGCGGACCCATCCTGCGGGTACCAGACACTAAGGCACCCGGAGTGCAACGTCCGGGCATGACGACGAACGCGGAACTCGCCGCACGCTTCGAGGAGTTCGCCGACCTGCTCGAGGCCGACGACGTCGAGTACAAGCCGCGGGCGTACCGCCGCGCCGCGGAGAACATCCTCTCCCACCCAGTCCCGATCGCCGAGGCGGTCGAATCGGGCGACGAGGACGCCGTGGACGACATCGAGGGTGTCGGCGACGCCATCTCGTCGAAGATCGTCGAGTACGTCGAGACCGGCGAGATCGAAGAACTCGAGGACCTCCGCGCAGAGCTGCCCGTCGACATCGCCGACCTCACCAGGGTCGAAGGCGTCGGGCCGAAGACGGTTGGCACCCTCTACCGCGAACTCGGGATCGAGACGCTCGACGACCTCGAAGCGGCCGCGGAAGCCGGCGAGATCCAGGACGTCAAGGGATTTGGCGCGAAGACGGAACAGAACATTCTCGAGAACATCGACTTCGCGCGCACCGTCGGGCAGCGCCACCTGGTCGGGGAGGCCCGCCCGCTCGCGGACGACGTCCTCGCGTACCTGGAGGGAATCGCCGACGTGGAGCGTTGCGAAGTGGCCGGCTCGATCCGGCGCTGGCGCGAGACGATCGGTGACGTCGACGTGCTGGCCGCGACGGACGACCCGGACGCGGTCGTGGACGACTTCCTCGCCTGGGACTCGATCGACGACGAGATCGAGTCCGGGCCCGCGAAGGCGAGCGTCCGCGTCGGCGAGGTGCGCGTCGACCTCCGGCTCGTGGTCCCCGACGAGTTCGGCTCGGCACTGCAGTACTTCACCGGGAGCAAGGCGCACAACGTCCGGTTGCGAAACTACGCGATCGACCGCGGGATGAAGTTGAACGAGTACGGTGCGTTCGACGTCTCCGAACTCGAATCCGACCCCGACGCGGATCCCCAACACGTCGGCGGCGGGCAGCGGGTCGGGGAGCGCGTCGCCGGCGAGACCGAAGAGAGCATGTACGACGCGCTCGGCCTCCCGTGGATCCCGCCGGAGCTTCGCGAGGATCGCGGCGAGATCGACGCCGCTGAGGCGGGGGAGTTGCCCGACCTCGTGGTGGAGACCGATATTCGCGGAGATCTCCACACGCACACCGAGTGGTCCGACGGGAACAACACCATCGAGGAGATGGTTGCGGCAGCCGAGGACCGTGGCTACGACTACTACTGCATCGCCGACCACGCCCAGGGGCCGGGCGTCGTCGGCGGCATGGGGCTCTCGGAGGCCGAGATACTGGAGCAGGTCGACGAGATCCGGGCCATCGACGACGAGTACGACGTCCACGTGCTCGCCGGCATCGAGGCGAACGTCGACGCCGAGGGAGCGATCGGCCTCTCGGACGCGGTGATCGACGCGCTCGACCTGATCGTCGCCTCGCCCCACAGCGCGCTGGATCAGGACGCCGAGACGGCCGGCGAACGCCTGCGGCGCGCCATCGAGAATCCGGCGGTCGACGTGCTCGGCCACCCTAGCGGACGCCTGCTCAACGAGCGCGAGGGGCTGGCCATCGACGCGGGTGCGCTCGGCGACGCCGCCGCGGCAAACGACACGGCGCTCGAAGTGAACGCGAATCCCCGCCGGCTCGATCTCTGGGGGAGCGCTGTACAGGCGGCCATCGACGAAGGTGCGAAGATCGCCATCGACACGGACGCCCATCGGCCGGCGACGCTCGAGTTCATTCGCTGGGGCGTCCACACCGCTCGCCGCGGCTGGGCGGAGCCGGACGACGTGATCAACACGTGGGACCGCTCCGCCCTCGAATCGTTCCTCCACTGAACGCAGCTGGGTCGGATTTCCACAACGAGGAGAGCCGGGACCACGTTTTGTCGCTGGAACGCGTATGAACGCCGTGCGCCTCCTCGTCGACGTGATGTGTGGCCGGCTCGTTCCCTACCTGCGGATGTGTGGCCACGACACGATATACGCCGGCGATCGGGGACTCGAAGCCGACGACGAGGTCCTTGCGGTCGCTGCCGCGAAGGATCGAACGGTACTGACGCGGGACACGGCGCTCGCAGACCGGACGGCCGAATCGGTTCTCCTCGAATCGCGGGACGTGAACGGACAACTCGCTGCGGTCGCAGCCGCAGGGATCGACCTGACGCTTCCAGACGAACCAGTCCGGTGCGGCCGGTGCAACGGCCGACTCGAAGCGGTCGAACCAGAGGCTTCGACTCCAGGCTACGCGCCCGCCGCCGACGAGAAGCGGTGCTGGCGGTGTCGTGACTGCGGACAGTACTTCTGGCGCGGCAGCCACTGGGACCGCGTACACGAAACGCTGGCGCCGATCGAATCAGGGACGTGACGGCCTGGTCCCCGATTCCGCTGGGGTTCGCCGTTTGCCAGAGCGGCCCCTTATTGTTGCCGTCTCAGTCGTCCCCGTCGCCGTCGTCGATATAGTCCCACAGCTCGTCTGTGTCGACCTCCTCTTCGACGAGTTTGACGATCCAGTCGACGTTGACTTTCGCGGTGAAGACCTTCTCCCCTTTGTCGTAGAGAACGACCATCACCCAGTCGACTTTCTTCTTCAGGGCGTGGACGTCGCTGATCCCCTTCTTCATCCCGTCTCCGAGGTCGGTCATCCCCTTCTTCTTGGAGTCGACCGTGAGATCGGCGGTGATTTTGAGGGTCCGATCTTCGATCACGATGTCCCGAACGGTGACCGCGTCGGTCAATTCGTCCAGCTCATCCGCGTCGATGTCGAGGAAGGTGTCGTCGGGGGTATCGTCACCGTTCGAATCCCCGTTATCTCCAGTATCACCGCCCGTTCTGACGTCGTTTTCGGGCTCATCGCTATCATCGCCGTCGTCGCCTTCCATGCAGCCGGCGAGCGCGAGTGTGAGTGCGGTACCACTTCCAACGAGGACCGAGCGTCGATCCATACTCGAGCCCTGACCATCATGGCTGTTTACTAATCAGACCCTGTCGCTGGGCGAAGAGATCCTCCGGGTGACCCTACAGTACCGCAGGCAACCAGTACAGGGCGGAGGACGACGCTACCGCAAAAGGGGAGCGCCCGGCGTCGGTCGAAGGGATCCAAAACAGGGTTCAGTAGACGCTTACGTCGTCGAATCGGCCCGCATACCGTGGGTCGTCGGGATGCGTCGGTTCGATTCCGGGACCGGGGATCCGTCGCGCTTTCTTCCAGGTGTTCTCCCAGACGAGGTGGCCGAGCTCGCCAGCGGTGCCGATCCAGCGTCGCGCACCCGTCGCGTGCTCGATCCGTCTGTCGGTGCCCGATTCGAGCGCCGCCAGAAGGGTGCGTTCGGAGTCGATTTCGGTCTCGAACGCGGTCCGTGCGAGACCGATGGTACGAGTAAGGTGTGCGTACGACGACGTATAGGCTGGCAGCTCCAGTTCGGCTGCCGCCGCCTTCGCCCGCCGGTTGTGCATCGGCAAGTGTTTCGGGTTGAACACCTCGATCGCGTCGATCTGTGATCGATACCGCCGAAGGTCCTCCCGACCGAGACTGACGGTCGCGAACGTCGGATGTGGCACGAGGACGACCGCATCCTGCCGATCGAACTCGGCCATCGCTCCCTCGAGCGTGATGAAATCTGGAACAGGGTCCTCGAGGCCGAGCGCCAGCACGTGTTTCCGATCCCGCCAGTGGCCGGTAAAGACCTCTCTGGCCGGCACAATCTGGAGTTCGTCGTCTGAGTACCGTCGAGCAGCTGCCTCGATCTCCGAAAGTGGGGTGAAGTGTGGGGCGTAGACGAGGACGTCGAGTCCGTACTGCTTCGCCCGGGACACGACGTCGTCCGAGAGCACCTTCACGTGGAGATCGACGCGGTCCTGCGCTGACACACCGTCAGGTATCGATGGACGGGAATTAGCTGTTATCATTTATCGAGACCGAATCAATTTCGAACACCGACAGGAACCCCGGGGTCGAGCCGTGCGGACGTCGCGGGCGAAAAGGCCATTAAGGCGGCCTGTGAATCACTGCCGTAATGGCCTGGGAGTGTGGGATCGACGACTGTGGGTCGGTCTTCGAAGACGTCGAGTCGGCGGTCGTCCACCAAGCCGAAGCGCACGAACGACGTGAATGCGAAATCTGTGGGACGGTCGTTCCCGACGGCTTTCTGGCGATCTACCACACGTTTACGAACCACAGCCGTGCGGAGTACGTCCGTGCGTACGACGCGGACTCGGCCGCGATTCGCACCCGCGAAGAACTCCTCGAGGACATCGCCGCCGACATCGACCAGGAACTCCTCGCGGAGATGCTCGGTTCGTCGTGATCGGCGTCGACTGGGACCGGCCCGCGTAATGGAATTGCTACCCAAACACCAGTCACCTGTACGGAGAGCCGAACGCTTCACTCCGCGACGAGACAGCTGCGCAGAAATTCCGGTTACCCAAGGCGTGCCGAGCATCTACTCACGGGCTCGCAGCGGGTCGCCCGTTCGCATGGTAAGCAAGATTGGGCCTCCCACTGGTCGCACGGTCCGACGAACTACCGTTCGTCGCTATATTCAGCGCGGCTACGCCGCGCTGAATGCCTGATGAGCGCGTTAGCGCTCATCACTGTCAAGCACACGAATCTGGTCCCCTCGAACCGTCACGGGGATCGGCACCGTCGCCTCGTAGAGTTCGACCGTCACCTGGTCCTTCCCTTCGTCGATGCGCTGGACCTGCGCCTTCTCGCCCTTGAACGGGCCGGCGATGAGTTCGACGATGTCTCCTTCGGCGATCCCTTCGACGTCCGGTTTCGGCGAGAGGAAGTGTTCGACTTCGGAGATGTCCGACTCACCGGGGACGATCGTGCGCGCGTGAGGAATGTCCTCGAGCGCGCGCTCCAGTACGGCGTTGTTGTCGGCCTCGACCATGACGTAGGAGGTCAGTGAGTCGGGGGCGATCGCAGCGTGAACGTCAGGCTCCTCGCGGTTGATGATCATGTCCGCGACGGTCTGTTCCTGTCGGGCGGTCGTCTTGACGGCGTAGATCCCCATCAGAGGCCACCGGTCAGCAGACCCATCGTGACGCCGATGATGAAGCCGAGAAAGCCGATGAGGAAGATCCCAGCGCCGGCGATCTTCGACACCTGGAAGAACTCTTCCCGGCTCGGCGTCGTCGCCATCTTCAGGACGCGGACGTACGACGTGAGATCGTAGGGTACGTTCATGGGTGGCCAAACAACGTGCGTGCCCTTTTATCTGTCTTTCCGTCGCCGGCGATCCGGGATCGGTGAGATCAGTCGGGAACCCACAGCAGCAGGGTCGAACGTGACGATAGAATGGGTCGAAAGGGGCGAGAACGGGTCGAAGGGGGCGGAGTGCCTCGATGGGACGAGACGACAGTACAGAACAGTGTCCGGCCGACACGATCGGCAGTGGCTGACTACCCTTCGAGGCCGGTCACCACGTCGTCCGGCTCCACGTCGAAGTCGCCGCCCCAGGCGAGGCGGTCCGAGCCGCCACCGCCGCCACCGAACTCGTCGGTGAGTTCGCCGAGGATCGACTCGGCGTCTGCCTCTTCGCCGGCGGCGACGACCGCGAACGGCGAATCGGATTCCCCAGCGATAACCACGACGTCCGCGAGGTCGCCGGCGACCGATTCGGCGACGTCACCAGCTTCGTCGGCGTCCACGACGCCGGCCGTCGTGGCGACCCACGTCCGCCCGTTTCGTTCGAACGGCTCGGCGCTCTCGACGCGCGTCTTGACGAGTTCGCGCTGGAGCGTGCCGACAGAGTCCGCGAGCTTCTCGCGTTCCGATTCGAGGCGCGAGAGTTCGCCGGTCGCCTCACCCAGCGGGACGCCAAGCTGACGGCTCGCGGCGAAGGTAACCCGCTTTTCGACCTCCCGTCGTTCGATCGCGCGCGGACCGACTGCGAGCTCGACCCCGACGTGGCCAGGTTTCGGCGTTACGGACCCGAGAACGGTGACGGGGCCGATTTCGCGCGTGTTCCGGACGTGTGTCCCGCCACACGCGGCGACATCCCAGGTATCCCGCGAGGACTTGATAGTGTTCGCCCCGCCACTATCCGCATCGCCGATCGTGACCACCCGGACGCGGCCCTTCTCGAAGGCCGTGTCCTCGGTCGCCTCCGAGACGTGAATCTCGTCGGTCTCACGCGCCTCCGAGACCGGCATCGAATCCCAGGAGACGGGGCGTGACTCCCAGACGGCCCGGTTGACCAGTTCGTCGAGTTCGACCAGTGCATCGTCGTCGACGCGCTCGTCTGTGGCAAGGTCGAGCCGAACGCGTTCGTCACCGATCTCCAGGCCGGTGTAAGTGACGTCGTCGAATACCCGGCGCGCGGCGCCGAAGAGCACGTGACTGGCCGTGTGTGCACGCATGCAGTACATCCGCGCCTCCCAGTCGATCGAACACAGGACTCGTTTTCCGGCGCGGAATCGCGGTTCCGACTCGAGAACGTGGACGTGTTCGTTGTCCTCAACCTGAACGTCGACGACCGGCACGTCGCCGATCGTGCCGTAATCTGCGGGTTGGCCGCCGCTCTCGGCGAAGAAGTGTGTCGAATCGAGCCAGACGCGCCGGCCGTCGACGGCCGACACTTCGGTCTCGAATCGCGTCGCGTACGGTTCGGCGGCTGCCCGTTGCCCGCTCATCACCCGGTACTCTGTCCGGATTACTTAAAAATCTGCTCGCCGATTACACCGAATTCCACACGCTTCGGCCCTGAGTGGGACGATAGAAACTTCGCTTCGCAAGACGACGGGATCGGTCCGTCTTATTCGGCGAGTTCCACGTCGAGTCGGTCCTCGAGTGCGTCGATCAGGCCGCCGCCGATGCCGGCCTGTGTCGCCCGCCCCTGTTCGATCGCGAGGAGATCCGATTCGGGAACGCCGAGTTCATCGGCGAGTTCTTCACGCGTCTGGCCGGCGTCCTGTCGGCTCGATTCGAGCACCGCGCCGTAGTCCGAGACGAGGTACGGAAGCGGGTCGTCGTCGTAGTTCGTCCCCTCTTTCTCCCAGTGTTCTGAGTCGCCGTCCCAGACCGGATTTGCCTTCGCGACGTTCTGGGCGGCCTTCTTCTTGCGATTCGGCTCGTCCTGGCCGCGCCCGGAACTGGACGAAGAGGACGACGATTTCGCCTCGTCTCCGTGAGACGCACAGCTCGAACAGACTTCCAGTTTCGCGCCGGCAACCGTCTGCTGCGTAAGCGAATCGCTCTCCGCACCGCAGAGTTCGCAGTTGGTCCCGCCGCCTCCCGACGAGGAACCGGTCGAGTACTTAGCCATGGGAGGACTTCGCACCTGCAGCATTTTAATTGACCGCCTCACTGCGCCCCCATCCCACAGTGGGCGCAAAAGAACACGCTTTTATATTGACCCGCGGGTAGAATTTGATGCAGACAGAGCACGCGAGCGTGGGTAGCCAAGCTAGGCCAACGGCGCAGCGTTGAGGGCGCTGTCCCGTAGGGGTCCGCCGGTTCAAATCCG
>JGI2924J29684_1077954_pt1 | contig 26339 bp, 20 predicted proteins | sample BenlonsequencITS_FD_29684 | JGI IMG/M metagenome (IMG submission 29684)
CGTCCCATTGATGGCGAGTACGCGTTGATTTGGCGGATGCGATCACCGTCAACGCCGACGAATCGCTCAAGGCGCGCAAGAACTTCTGGCTCCATGTCGATGGTTGCCTTGGGCAGGTCGTCTTTGCCGAGGGGGTAGCGCGGATCGGTGTACTGCGGGAGCGCGGAGGTCACGACGCCGGATGAGGCGGTGGCATCTGATGAGCCCCAGCTGGTCAATTTACTTCCGAAGTAGGGAAGATTGGACAATCCTTCGGGACGATCCTTGATGTCATCGATCGGGTTGTAGTTCATGTTTGGATCCATACCGTAGTCAAATGCAGAGTCTTGAGCTGCTGCGATGCCGGTGCCTGTCAGTACAGTTCCGAATCCGATTGAACTAGCAACCGCTACCGAGAGGACGCGGGAAATTCCTTTACGCACTGTTAACTCTTCCTTTGAATGCATAGTTTTAAACAGGCACTTTAACGGATTTGAACGTGTTTGGAACTTATCCCATCCGCTATGAGGCTGTCGGACTGTAAGGCTTACTTGGTGTTTTCCGCGCTTGACTTGTCGACCTGCACGAGCTGACTTGTTTTAGGTGTGGTTGCAGCACAGGCAATAAATGCTCCGAGGATTATAGCTGCCGGTGCTACCGCCATTGGTTCAACGAGTAAATACCATCCAAAGTGGGCGACGTACCCTTCTGGTGCTGGATCATTAAGTGGGAATACCGTGGAGTAGGACAGGTGTTGCGGAGTCCATGAGACTAGGTAGATAAATCCGATGAGGTAGGAAATTGCCACGCGTCCTTGACGAAGCAACACTGCGATCAGTGGAAGAAGTAGCACGAGGTGGTGGAGTTCCACTATGGGGAGCACCAAGGTTGGTAGTGCGATGCTCAGTGCAGCGGAGAGGTCCTTGAATCCATGTGACCAGGTGCGGTGGATTGCCCAGGCACCAAGTCCTAGGGCGACGATGAACCATACGAACATCATGACTGGGGATTCGCTGACCCACCTGGCAAGGAAAGCATAGAAGGACAAATTGTCCCGACCATCGCGCCCGCTGAACCATTGACGCAGCAGGTTGAGGTTGAAGGCGTCTGGATTGAGCAGAATTCCTAAGATCCACAGCACAGCTGCGGTGACAGTGGTTGTGATTGTTGCTGCATAACGTCGGTGAATGAGGAATCCGATAACAATCAGAATTGGCCATCCAAACAGGGCTGCTGCAAGTCCTGTGAGCAGCCCGCGGCGGCCAATCTCTCTGACACTCAACACATCAACAGTGATCAATGCGAGTGCAACGAGAGTCAGCGAACCAAACTGCAAGGCATCCTGCACTGAGAACATCATCAGCGCAACAGCCACGGTGCTGAGATAAATCAGCCAGGAGCTCTTCTTCCCAGCAAAACGCTGAAGGAGGAACCACAGGGTAATAGCCAATGCGATGGCGTTGAGGGCGCCGATTATCCAGAGGGAAACAAGCTGGTTGGAGGAAGCCGCGAATTCAAAAATAAGCTCGCCGAAGTCAGTGAGACCGCGACCTTCCATAGTCTGCAGTGGGTACTGAATGAGCGCTTTGTTTTGATTGTTTCCCTTAAACCAAATATTGGCAAAGAGGTAGAAAATGGCAATCGCTAAAACAACAAGCAACGCAGGGGAGGACTTCTTCTCTGCCTGGCCTGAAACAGCTTTATTGCCACTGCCCAAAACTGTTGGATTCACAATCGCGACGATCAAAATAGCGATGACCACTACTACATACGCGTTGCCCGACGGCTGCAGAATCAATGGCCAAAATGGGTAAGACTCTGAATCGTATGGCATGTTCCAAAATGTTGTGATGAACATCGGAATCGTGGTCAGAAGCGCCAAGACTCCAGCCGTCGCGGCAATTCCTGGAGCAGTCCGCCGCTGGTTCCACGCACTTGCCCCCAAACCAATAGCGATTGGAATCAGCCATACCCAGTGGTGAGACCATGAAACAGGGGAGCACAGCAGAGCAATCAACGAGTTGAGCATGACGGCGCCGTACGGGTTGCCGGCGCGTACCACGCGCCACATGGCGACGGCGACAGCGGCAAGGCACAAGACAACTGCCACAAGCCAAAGCTTTTCGACGAGATCCTGCTGTTCATGCATCATTCGGCTGAGCGTTCCACGCACAGATTGGTTAGCAATATAAGATAGGTTGCCGATGCGAGAAGGGTCGTTGAGTGTTTCAGTCCAGTAAATCTTGGAACTTGAAGGTGAGAGGATAAACGCCAAGGCGGAAAAACCTACGCCAGAAGCAATTGCTACTCCAGCGCCCTTCCAGTCCTTCTTCACTAGGAAGTAAAGGCCAAAGACTGCGGGGGTCAGCTTGATGGATGCCGCCAAACCAATCCAAAAACCACGTGGCAACCAGGGCTTTTTGGTGAAGGTATCCATGAGAACCAGCGCCATCAAAATGATGTTGACCTGGCCAAACTGCAGGGTCTGGAATACAGGTTCCGTGGACAATGCCATAGGCAGAATCAAATAGGACACAAACCTGGAATCAGCATCCGTGAGACCCTTGAGCACTCGGCGCAAGACGATAGCTACGCTCCACCACAGCAACACCGTGGAAATAAGCGTTAATGCTATTCCGGCTACACTGCTTGCAAGGATTGCAAGTGGAACAAACAGCGCAGCAGAAATCGGTGGGTACGTGAAGGGAAGTTGAATGCTACCAACTTGGTAGTCCTGGGTATACAGATTCTCGCCATGCAAGAATGCATTAGCACCGGCGCGGTACACGTCAGTATCAATATGGAAGAAGAAAACAAAAGACTCGATGGCCCGAACATTGAAAATTGAAGGCCATAAAGTCAAGAGTAGAGCGATGGTAGAAAGCACTAACAGTGCTTTTCTCAGCGTCTGATTTGTAGCCATATCGCGCCATTGGAATTGACTGAGATTTCCCTCAGTGCCATCCACAAGTTTTTCACCGTGCATGAAAAATAGTGTATCCGTATCCAGCGGTTTTTAAGGAACTGAGCTGTGCACCTTGTGACCTTTTGTGACACTGCTCAATGCTTTACGGCTACGATGAACAACAAACCGACGTTTTCGACGCTGTGAAGGACTAATTGCTAGTGCGTTATTTTTACGATACTGAGTTCATTGAAGATGGGCGCACGATCGAATTGGTCTCTATTGGAATCGTCGCAGAAGACGGTCGCGAGTATTACGCAGTTAGCACACAGTTTGATTCCTCCAAGGCGAACGCTTGGGTGCGCGCCAACGTGTTGGACAAATTGCCTAATCCTTCCTCCAAAGTGTGGAAATCTGCAGACACTATAAAGCGCGAAGTTTATGAGTTTCTCACCTCCACCGGACCAACCCCTGAACTGTGGGCCTGGGTGGGCGCATATGACCACGTGTTGTTGGCACAAATGTGGGGCGATATGGCGGGGCTTCCTCGGGAGATCCCTCGTTTTACCCGCGAGCTTCGCCAGTATTGGGACATGGCTGGCCGCCCAACGCTGCCAGAGCTGCCGAACGGCAACCACGATGCGTTGATTGATGCGCGTCATAATTTAGCCAAGTTCAAAGTGTGCATGGCAGCGCTGCCTTTGGGTAAAAGGGATCGCGTCTCTTAGTCGATCTGCTCCCATTCCATAGGTTGGGAGAAAACTTAACTGTTATTCCATTCCTTAAAACACCGATATCGTGCTATGAATAGGGGTGTGAGTTGGACAGTTGATATCCCTAAAGAAGTTCTCCCTGATTTGCCACCATTGCCAGAAGGCATGCAGCAGCAGTTCGAGGACACCATTTCCCGTGACGCTAAGCAGCAACCTACGTGGGATCGTGCACAGGCAGAAAACGTGCGCAAGATCCTTGAGTCGGTTCCTCCAATCGTTGTTGCCCCTGAGGTACTTGAGCTGAAGCAGAAGCTTGCTGATGTTGCCAACGGTAAGGCCTTCCTCTTGCAGGGTGGTGACTGTGCGGAAACTTTCGAGTCAAACACTGAGCCGCACATTCGCGCCAACGTAAAGACTCTGCTGCAGATGGCAGTTGTTTTGACCTACGGTGCATCCACTCCTGTGATCAAGATGGCTCGTATTGCTGGTCAGTACGCAAAGCCTCGCTCTTCTGATCTGGATGGAAATGGTCTGCCAAACTACCGTGGCGATATCGTCAACGGTGTGGAGGCAACCCCAGAGGCTCGTCGCCACGATCCTGCCCGCATGATCCGTGCTTACGCTAACGCTTCTGCTGCGATGAACTTGGTGCGCGCGCTCACCAGCTCTGGCACCGCTGATCTTTACCGTCTCAGCGAGTGGAACCGCGAGTTCGTTGCGAACTCCCCAGCTGGTGCACGCTACGAGGCTCTTGCTCGTGAGATCGACTCCGGTCTGCGCTTCATGGAAGCATGTGGCGTGTCCGATGAGTCCCTGCGTGCTGCAGATATCTACTGCTCCCACGAGGCTTTGCTGGTGGATTACGAGCGTTCCATGCTGCGTCTTGCAACCGATGAGGAAGGCAACGAGGAACTTTACGATCTTTCAGCTCACCAGCTGTGGATCGGCGAGCGCACCCGTGGCATGGATGATTTCCATGTGAACTTCGCATCCATGATCTCTAACCCAATCGGCATCAAGATTGGTCCTGGTATCACCCCTGAAGAGGCTGTTGCATACGCTGACAAGCTCGATCCGAACTTCGAGCCTGGCCGTTTGACCATCGTTGCTCGCATGGGCCACGACAAGGTTCGCTCCGTACTTCCTGGTGTTATCCAGGCTGTTGAGGCATCCGGACACAAGGTTATTTGGCAGTCCGATCCGATGCACGGCAACACTTTCACCGCATCCAATGGCTACAAGACCCGTCACTTCGACAAGGTTATCGATGAGGTCCAGGGCTTCTTCGAGGTCCACCGCGCATTGGGCACCCACCCAGGCGGAATCCACATTGAGTTCACTGGTGAAGATGTCACCGAGTGCCTCGGTGGCGCTGAAGACATCACCGATGTTGATCTGCCAGGCCGCTACGAGTCCGCATGCGATCCTCGCCTGAACACTCAGCAGTCTTTGGAGTTGGCTTTCCTCGTTGCAGAAATGCTGCGTAACTAAGCTTTTAGACCAACTCTAAAAATAGGTGTGGGGGCTGACAACAATTGTTGTCAGCCCCCACACCTTTATCTATTTGGATATTTTGGGAAATGCTTTCAGCCCAAGACCCAAGGTGATCATGAGCCCGATGGAGAGCCACGTCCAGTCAGAGATGAGTAGTTTCTCCCAGAAATTCAGTTCGAAGACGTTGACGCCATCGCGGCCAAACCACCATTTTGGTGGCAGCATCAGCAGCATGACGCTCAAGATAACTCCGCTCCACAACAAGAACTTCGGGTGAGAGCGGTGCTGGCGGTATCGAACGAAGAACACCACAGCCCACAGCGGTAGCCACACCCAGTGGTGAGACCATGAGATGGGGGAGATAAGTAGCATGAGCATGGCGTTAACCATGACTGCCTCAACGTGCAATCCTCTGGAGAAGAGTTGGTGCATTAGGTAGGCAACGGCCGCCACAGCAATCAGGGACAGTACGATCCACAAGATGGTGGGCAGTGAGGATGCTTCGGCATCTGCCTTTGAGGTCCACCAGCGATACAGCATGGCCTGAATCGAGCTGTTGGATTGGAACGTGGTGTCTACGCCTGAATCGCCTTCAGCACTTAAGTTGAGAAGGGTTGAAGAGAAGAACTCTTTGGTGTTTTCCCATGCGAGCACAGCACCGATAGCAGTGAAGGCAAGTAGTGAGATCACCGCATTGATGATTCCGCGGAAATCCTTCTTCACCAGGAAATACAACAGCATGGCCAGCGGAGTGATTTTGATGGCGGCTGCAAGGCCAATCAGGACACCTCGGGGGATTCTGCGCTTAATCGGAAGCAGGTCCATGACAACCAAAGCCATGATCAAAATGTTGATTTGGCCCAAGTCAGCGTTCAAAAACACTGGCTCTGCAAAGAGAGCGATCGGCCAGGAAATCGCAGCGATGGTGAAGGCCAACAGCTTGTCTCGACCGCTAAGAACAGCGTTGGTGACAAGATACAGGCACAGTAATAACAGCAGGGATGAGCCTATGACAACAAGGTTTCCCGCAAGTTCAACTGTGATGAAATCAAAGTACCCCCAAGGCGCAAACAGGATGGCACCAATCGGTGGGTAGATAAAGGGTAGTGAAATATCACCCATATCAAACGGCTGCGCGTACAGTGATTCCCCGTTGACCAGCGCTAACGCGCCTTCGCGGTAAACTGCGGCATCGATGCGCCAGTTGTAGCGTTCGATGAGAATCTTGTTGGCTATCAGCCCCGCTGCAATGCCAAGAACTGAAAGCAGCCCCAGCAGATCTTTAATACCTACAGTGATGGAGAGTGAAGGATTAGGAGCCTCCTTCTGGGATGCGGAGTCAGACGCGGCAGCATGTGCTGTCTGGGGGTTCGTCAAAACCAGGAGTCCTTTTCTTAAACATGAAAACACCGTTCGTGTTTAGACAAAGTTTTAATCTTAAATCATGGAGATGTGATACTCCTGATCGATTAGTGGGAAAGCTCTGTTTTTTGGGGCATTTTCCCACAACTAAATACGGCAGTAACCACTGCGGAGAAGATCAAATAATGTGCTGCGAGGACATGCATCCACCACGGCCAGGTGAGCTCCATATTGTTTTCTGAGGGTAGGAAATTGTGGAATGATCCGAATGTCACGGCGAATGCGCCCCATAGAGCCAGCCAGCGGTGTTGAGTTAGCCAGAGAGCGACGATTAACGGACCAAGCCACACCCAGTGGTGGTACCAACTGACGGGGGAGCACAACAGTGCAACGAGCGACACGAGGGAAACAGCCAGCAGACGATTGTGCGCGGAGAGATCCGTCCGCAGGATTCGGTAAGCAGCAACTGCGACTGCGATGATCACTAGCGCCACAGCAACAAGCCACATGATAGATGCTGCGGAACCAAGTTCGGGGAGTCGTTCCAAAACCGCACGGATGGAGACATTGCGTGCGAAGTGGAGGTCGCCGATGCGTTCTGCGGTAAACAGCACGTCGGTGAAATATTGGATGCTAATGGATGGTCGGAAAATAATTGCAAGCCCGGATGCCCCGAGGAAGCCACCAATCATTCCAAACAGTCCGCGTGGTGATTTAGTCACGACCCACAGGATGAGGAAATACAGCCCGAACACTAGTGGGGTTAGTTTGATCGCAGCGGCAATGCCGGTGAGTACGCCGAGTGGCACGTATTTGAGCACGCCTGAATGGCGCGTGCTGCGGGGGAGGGCGACGTCGAAAAGCGTTAAAGCCATGAGCATGACGTTTATTTGCCCAATATTGAGTGTGAAATACACCGGCGCGGACACGAGCAGGGCTGCGAATGCGACGAATTCCCACACACGATCGCGCACGCCGGCCAGGCGGAGCAGGAAAACTGCCACAGCGTAGGTGGTGAGCAGCGTGATTAGCGCGAAGACACGTTCGGTGACGAGAAGACCAAAGAGGTCATGAATCCACCACAATGGGGTGAACACCAACGCACCGAAAGGGGGATAGGTGAACGGCAAGTTGTCGAAAGTGGTGTCATACCTGATGTCGTAGAGATCATCGGCGAGCCAAAACTCGCGCGCACCCTGCCAGTACACCTCTACATCAACGGGAAGACGCAGCCCCAGCGGCCAGGTGAGTGGCCAGGCGAACCAATGGGTCAGGAGTACGCCTAGCACCGTCAAAATGGCCAGGATGAGAGCAGGTTTTCGCCATTGCTGCAACGAGGGAACCACTAAAACGCCCTTACTGTAACTTCTCCCCCTACCGAGACTTCGCTGCGTGCACGAGGGGTTTGACTATAAATTCGATCGTTGTCGTCCGCATCAGTTGTCAGCGTTAAACCGGCTTCTTCCAGAATGCTTCGAGCATCGCTAACCTTACGTCCAACCACGCTTGGAACTTGAATCTCCCCAGCTAACCCGAGGCTGACCTGCGGATGCGCTGGATCAACGCGGCTGCCGGATTCAGGCTCGACGGTCACGACGGCGTCAGCGGAGCTCGCCGCCTCACCAGGAATAATGCTTGTCGACGCCACGACCAATCCTTCTTCCGCAAGCGCCGCGGTGGCTTCGTCCTTGGTCATACCCACCACATCCGGTACCGAAATAGCATTGGACACCTGCAGCACAACAGAGGTTCCGCGCTTGACCTCAGTAGATACCTTGGGCGAAGTCCCGTAGACATCACCATTTGGTGTCTCAGCATCAAAGCCTTCTTCAGTACGCTCGACGCTCAAACCTGCGCGCTCCAACACACGTGTTGCCTGATCCACTCCCATGCCAGAGACATCAGGAATCTCAACCGGGGCGGGGCCTCGGCTCAAATGGATCTGCACGGTTTCACCAACATCAAGCTGCGTGCCTGACGACGGTGTAAAAGAAACTACTTGTCCTTCTGGAACATCGTCAGAATATTCACCTGGGCCATCAACCCAGACGAACGTGCGCTGTTCCAACTCTTCACGAACGGTGCTTAAGGATCGATCCTCGCTAAGATCCGGCACCACGGGACGCCCTTGAGAGACGAGGACAGAAACATCCTCGCCGCGAGGAAGGCGCTCACCAAAAGAAGGTTCAGTCCCAATAATCGAACCAGTGGGAACCTCATTGTCATACTGAGGTTCAGCCACTGCCACGAAACCAGCTTCCTCTACAACAGCTACTGCCTGGACCTCATCCATGCCCAACACCTGCGGAATCTCACCGTAACGGCCTGAACCGAACCACCAACCGCCAACAGCAACAGCAGCGATCACTGCGACCACGAAAATTGACCACAACGTCAGCTTCAATTTGGAACGATTGCTGACGGTATTAATTTCTGGCTCATCGGCGCGCGCAAGCTCTTGATCTTGAATATTCAGCGCTGTGTCCGGAGGTGGCTCCGGGGCGAAATCAGGTTCCGGAGGTTGCAGCGGATTCTGCGCCATATTTTGTGCCATGTTTTGCGCAGGCAGAATCGACGTCTCATTTGCTGAGGCCACCGGAATGATCGCAGTGTGATCAGGCTCAGGAGTCTTGGGGATATGGGTGGTAAACATATCAGTTGGCTGAGCATCCGGGACCTGGGCATTAGCCCTATTGGCTGCGGAATTAACCGGCACAGGGACCCGGAAAGCCGGCAAGCTCAACTCTGTTGCGACATCTTCCAGTGCGGACAAAAACTCTCCAGAATCATCGAAACGATCCTCAGGATTAATGGAGGTAGCTGTCGCGACAAGCTCATCGATGAGGGAGGGGACGCCGTCGATAAGCGAACTCGGTGCCGGCACGACTTCCGTAAGGCGGGCGTATGCATGGTCGAGATCATCCTCGCCCGAAAAAGGCGTGGTGCCTGTGAGCAGCTCAAAGAGCACAATGCCTGCCGAATACACGTCGCTGGCCGGCCCGATCTCACCGCCCTCAACCTGCTCAGGGGAAAGATAAGCCACCGTGCCCACAATCTGATTGTCCTGAGACTGGCCGGCGTGAGCCGCTCGAACCAAGCCGAAATCAGACAGTTTCACCTGGTGATCACTATTGATCAACACGTTGTCAGGCTTGATATCCCGGTGCACCATGCCCGCCCGGTGGGCAGCCGCGAGACCCGTGAGCACCCCACGCATAACGCCCACAGCAGCATGCGGGGGCATAGGTCCCCGCTCAGCCAGCAACTCACGCAAGGTGCCACCAGTGATTAACTCCATCACCAGATACACCAAACCGTCAGTAGCGGAAAAATCATACACATTGACCAAATTTGGATGATTTAGCTGCGCCATTGACCGAGCTTCCCTACGGAAACGCTGCCGGAAAATGGGATCATCAACGAAATCTTCTTCCATGACTTTAAGCGCCATGGAACGTCCTAAACGAAGATCAAGGCACCTGTACACGGTAGACATACCACCCCGGGCAATCGGAGTTTCAATCCGATACCTGTCCTCTAAAACGTCACCGACCTTCAAGTTTGCCATGCGTTCCAGTATGTCGGAAGGTACACAAAAAGTGGTAGTGACATCCTGTTTTCAAAGGTCAAGAAGGTGCTTTCATTCCCGGCACGCGCAGAAATACCCTAAAGATTCTCCATTAGAGCTCGAACCAGCTAAATTAAGACTGTGAGTTCCAACAATGAATCTTCCTTCGCCCTGCCCGACAATGAACCATTGCTGACCCTTCCGGAGACAGCCGAGCGCCTCGGCGTTGTTGTCACCAAGGTGATGGATCTGGTCAATGAACACAAATTGATCGTGGTCCGGCGCGACGGTATTCGCTACATTCCAGAAGCTTTCCTGAGCACCAAGAAGGAAAACACCAACCGTTTCATCCCTGGAGTTATTGCCTTGCTTGCCGACGGTGGCTTCAGCGACGAGGAAATCCTCGCGTTCCTGTTTACCGAAGACGAGACCCTTCCTGGTCGCCCCATCGATGCACTTCATGGCCAGTTGGCTCGTGAAGTTATGCGACGCGCTCAAGCAATGGCGTTCTAAGCGCTTTCTAAAAGATCTAAAAAACCGCCATCCCATTTTGTTAGTGGGGTGGCGGTTTACCTTATGCAACTAGGAAACGGTATGCGGGGAGGGTTTCTCCGTGGCCGTTGTTGCAGGGTCAGTGTCATCAAAGATCACCACGGTGGCAAGCCACGCGATAATTGCTGCGATGATCACCGTAACGATGTTGTACAGCTGGTGGTTTCCACTTCCGGTAAACATCAGCGCGATAAACACCGAAGCACCCGCTGCGAAGCGAATCAACCACATCGGTGGTTTAAATGTGCCGAGCAAAGAGATCAAGCTGGCGTAGTACCACGGCAAGGTCACAGAATTGAACACAAAAGCCACGGCATAAGCCGCTGCTGTACCAGTGACCGCCCTGCGTTCGTTCTGGCGGAACAGCCACCAACATACGACCAACCCGCCAAGCATGATCAGCATGGAGATTGAGCGCACAACATTAACCACTGCGTTGTAGTCGAAATCGTCAACGAACACTTCAGCCACCATGGTGATCACACTGGCCACCAAAGAAGGGAAAGCCAGCGGGTTGATTACCTTGCTGTTGCCACTGATCTCACTGATCCAGCCCCACGAAGCGCCAGACGCCCAAGTGATCGCACTGACAACAACACCAGTGACAGCAACACCTGCAGCTCCAGTGGCAAAGAACGCGGGGACCTGTTGCTTAAGGGTAGGGGAGTCTTTGCCCTTTTTGGTGGCTAAGAATCCTGCGAAATGATGCATGCCGATCCACACCACAAAAGGAAGTGCAATCGCCGCTGTAGCTTTCAGCGACACAGCCACTGCAATGAGTGCCACACCTGCCACGAAACGCTTCTTCAGTGCTAGCAACAAGCCGACGCTGACCAATCCCACCATGAGGGATTCATTGTGCATGCCGCCGATCATGTGGATGATCATCACAGGATTGGCCACACCAATCCACAATGCAATTGCTGGGTTGGCTCCAAAATGTTGTGCAATGCGGACAATGCTCCAGCCTGTCACAGCAAGGCCAATGATCGACAAGATCTTGTAAGCGACGACGCCCAAGGTGACATTATCGCCCACAACCGTGGTGATCATGTCTCCAATCCACAGGTGTAGTGGACCATACGGCGTCGTGGTGTTGCGCCAATCATGAGAGACCTCAAGCAACATGGGGCCAGGGTTTACCGCAGCGCCCTCAGTGTAGGGATCGAAGCCATCACGCAGCATCGCGCCCTGCATGAGATAGGAATAAACATCACGCGACATCATTGGTGCCGCAAAAATGAGGGGCACCACCATGGCATACAACGTGCGCTTTACAAGACCTAAGTCAGCAGCGTCTGCGGTGTCATCAGCGACTTTTTTCTTGAACAACCGACGTCCAAGGTGAACCCACGCGCCAATCAGCAGCAGCTGCCCAACCCACAACACGGTATTGGAAATACCCTGCGCGTGGCCAAAAGCAAGGAAGTTAAGCCCCAACGCATCGAGCACTCCGCCACGGTACCGAATGGCACCGCCACCGAAAGAGCCGAGCAGAAGCAAAACACCTGCTAGGCCGCCGAGCACTACAGGGTTGGTTAAACGTTGAAAAAGTGTCATACGCGTCTACTACATCCGACGTTCGGTTGAGCGGATAGCCAGTGCCCGCAACTGTGCGCGCACCTCATCGGGGATGTCTACATCATCGAGGTGAGCCAAACCGGATTCAGTCAGCTGGGAAATTCGCTGCTCAACTTCTTCTTCAGCACCAGTAGCTCGAATATGCTCTGTAATGACAGCAATATCTTCTGGTGAAGTCACCTTTCCAACACCTGCGCGAATGGCCGTTGCAGCTTCAGGAGATTGCTTATCAGCGCGTTGTAGAGCGAGCGCAAGAAGAACAGTGCGCTTGCCTTCACGGATATCGTCTCCAGCTGGTTTGCCGGTGATAGCGGGATCCCCAAACACACCAAGCAGATCATCCCTCAACTGGAATGCAATGCCGATGTCGTGGCCGTAGTGGAGGAGCGCGTCGATAAGCTGCGGCGAACCGCCAGCAATGGAGGCGCCCAGGTGCAATGGGCGCGCAATCGTGTAAGCGGCCGTTTTGAAGCGGTTGACAGAATCCGCAAGCTCCACCGACTCGTTGGCGTGCGACTCTAGATAAATATCAAGCAGCTGGCCGCCAATAACCTCAGTACGCATGCCACGCCAAGCATCCCTCGTGCGGGCCAATGCCTCTGCACTCAAACCGGAATCCTGCAGCATGTCTTCTGCCCACACCAATGCCATATCGCCAGCCAAAATCGAGACTGAAACGCCAAAGTGCTCGGGATCGCCTTCGAAATTATTGGCGCGGTGATCAGCTTCCACAGCCCGGTGAACTGTGGGGGCTCCGCGCCGGGTATCAGAAGAATCGATAATATCGTCATGAATCAAGGCACAAGCCTGGATGAATTCGAGACTCGCTGCGGCGTCAAGGACGGACTCAAGTTTTTCAGAAGAATTCTTATGGCCTTGCGCCGCCAGGAAACCAGCCCACGCATAAAGAGGACGGATTCGCTTTCCTCCATTGAGCACGAAACTGCGAAGATGGGCCACAGCATCTGTGACAGGAGCGCCGATATCAGCAATTGTTAGCTCTTGAGCATCGAGGAACTGCGTCAAACGATCTCGCACGACCTCCGGAAATTTGTCGAGGTCAAGGTCATGGGCATCGAAACTGCTCAAGGAGACGTCCTTCAATCGAATAGGGGGATGCGGGCTGAATTTTGGTGGAGGTGAATAAATGCCAGAGGCAGTCCCAACAAAACACTCTCATCACACTAAGATACCCAGGCATGTCCCTAACGAACATCCCAGCCTCATCTCAATGGGCAATTAGCGACGTTTTGAAGCGTCCTTCACCCGGCCGAGTACCTTTTTCTGTCGAGTTTATGCCACCCCGCGACGATGCAGCTGAAGAGCGTCTTTACCGCGCAGCAGAGGTCTTCCATGACCTCGGTGCATCGTTTGTCTCCGTGACTTATGGTGCTGGCGGATCAACCCGTGAGAGAACCTCACGTATTGCTCGACGATTAGCGAAACAACCGTTGACCACTCTGGTGCACCTGACCCTGGTTAACCACACTCGCGAAGAGATGAAGGCAATTCTTCGGGAATACCTAGAGCTGGGATTAACAAACCTGTTGGCGCTTCGAGGAGATCCGCCTGGAGACCCATTAGGCGATTGGGTGAGCACCGATGGAGGACTGAACTATGCCTCTGAGCTCATCGATCTTATTAAGTCCACTCCTGAGTTCCGGGAATTCGACCTCGGTATCGCCTCCTTCCCCGAAGGGCATTTCCGGGCGAAAACTCTAGAAGAAGACACCAAATACACTCTGGCGAAGCTGCGTGGAGGGGCAGAGTACTCCATCACGCAGATGTTCTTTGATGTGGAAGACTACCTGCGACTTCGTGATCGCCTTGTCGCTGCAGACCCCATTCATGGTGCGAAGCCAATCATTCCTGGCATCATGCCCATTACGAGCCTGCGGTCTGTGCGTCGACAGGTCGAACTCTCTGGTGCTCAATTGCCGAGCCAACTAGAAGAATCACTTGTTCGAGCTGCAAACGGCAATGAAGAAGCGAACAAAGACGAGATCCGCAAGGTGGGCATTGAATATTCCACCAATATGGCAGAGCGACTCATTGCCGAAGGTGCGGAAGATCTGCACTTCATGACGCTTAACTTCACCCGTGCAACCCAAGAAGTGTTGTACAACCTTGGCATGGCGCCTGCTTGGGGAGCAGAGCACGGCCAAGACGCGGTGCGTTAAGCCCTCTTAGGAATCATGAAGGGGGAGGGCGGTGATCAATACGGCAAACGGCCGTTGATCCCCGTCAAACCTAAACTGCCTGAGCAAGTCAGTGAAGCCGAGAGAGCGATACAGGCTAAACGCATGGTTCGCCTCATCGTCGACCTCGGGTGTAGACAAAATGGCAAAAGTGTTTTGTTTGTCTTTTAACAGTTCATGCATCAGCTTTCGGCCAATGCCGTGACCTTGGAAGCCAGGCTGAACATGAACTTCCGCAACCTCAAAGTAGTTGTGGATGATATGGATTTCCTCTTCCGTCGGGCCTCCTTGTTGTCGGAGTCCCCGGCGTAATTGGTGTTGCCACCAATGATCTGGGCTGCCATTGAAGCCATAGGCCACGCCCACGACCTGATCATCCATCAGCGCTGCCACTGCTGTGAATCCGGGGTTCTGGGAGTTTCTCCGCCAGACTTCGATCCGGGTATCCCTGATTGCTTTGTCATAGTTCATCGCTGCGATGTAGATATCCACCAACACTGGGGTGTTGGTGGTGAACTCGGGGATACTCAATTTACGAATGATCGGTGACACGCTCCCCATCAAACCAGAAGTGGTGATGTGAGTTGGGTGTTCCGCAGAAATCTATGCAGGAATCGGCCGAACTGAAGTAGTTTACACCCCAAAATCCATTATTCAAATATGTGTTCGAATAATCGATTTTGATGTCCACCCCTGTCCATATAGTGAGGGCTAACAAAAGAAACGAAGGTTTCTAGGCCTTCAAAGCTAGAGCGGATTGAAAGGAGAGGAAGACAATGGGTGACGTAATTTCAGCAACAACGAGGTTTGAGAGAGTGGGAGGAAAAAGGGCCCAGTTTTTCTCCAAGGCGCACATCCTTTTAGAGCAGGCACATACCTACCGCGGCGAAGGTGATCTTCTGCTGGCTCTAGAGATGTCCTATCAATCCGCTCTCCGAACGGCCGGTGCGGTGGTGGCGGGAAGCGACGTAGCTGCCAGAAAGCGGAAGCCTAAGAGTGCTTGGGATCAGCTCCAATTGGTGGGAGATGAGGCAGCGGAGTGGGCGGCTGAACTTTCCCAATTCTCCACCATTAGATCAAGAGCAAGCAGTGGGCTGGATATCACCCTTTCTGCGGCGGACTTAGATCGCTTTATGGCTCGAGTTGCCCTGTTCCTGGAGGAGGCGCAACACGGCTTTAGTCCAAGCGTGGATGCTGCATAGGTGCTGCGTAATCCTATTTTTTAACGCCCGCGCCGACATGTGATCTTTGTCTTATAAACCTTCGTTTGCGGCAGAACGGGGGTAGTTAACCAGACTGTTTTGGATTCGTAACAATCGTGAAAAAGTGCTGTTTAACCTGCTGTTTTAACAAATTCGTCTCAACTGACGGGCGCCTAGAGGGGAGTGTGTGTCAAAAAGATCCACCATGATCGGCCGGGGTATCCCCCTCGTTTTTGTCGTTATTGGCATAACGGGGAACATTCTGGATATTCTGGGCGTTAATAAGGCATAGAAGAAAAAATGTCTCTACTAACCACCGGGAGGACATCGTGTCGCTTTCAGAGCAGGAGCAACGCGCACTGCGCGAAATTGAGCAAGCGCTCATGGCAGATGATCCGAAATTTGGAAAAGCGGTTGCAAGTAACAATGGCCTAGCAGGCGGTGGGTTTACCCTTCGGGGAATCGCACTTTTCGTACTCGGACTTGTCCTTCTTGTTGCCGGCGTCGCATTAAGCCAGCAAACATTGTGGTTCGTTGCGCTCGGAATTATCGGATTCTTAGTCATGTTCGGATCGGGAGTGTGGATGCTGCGCGGGGGCGGCTCCAACAAAATCTCCGTCACATCCCGCACTTCCAATGCGAAGAATCGCCAACAGGGCAATTCCACCATTGGGGACAAAATGGAAGAAAACTTCCGTCGACGATTCGAGGGCAATAAGTAAGAAGTAACTGAATAAGTCTTCTCACTCCTGGTAGCGCCCAGGAGTAAACGTGCGAGGGGCAACAGCTATCTAAGCTGTCGCCCCTCGCCGTTATTTTTTGGCATGAATTGGGCATGTATGAAGTGGGTACGGGGATGGGTGGGAATTCTTCTTCCGCGGCGGGCTAGGAATTAGCTATTGGGGGACCGGGCTAGTAGAGGTGGCGACTGGGTTCCCTCGGAGCTGAAAGCCTTCAATTCACACTCCCCACTTTCTCCCACCGAGACTCCCCACCTTCCCCCACTTGAAGAGCCGCCGATTCTGGCCGATGTGGAATCCTGAGAGTTCGTTGGGAACCTTAAGAGTTCTTCAGATTTTACCTGCCATTTCCCCTGCAAGATCGATGGTTTTGGGTAACAAGAGAAAGTTGGTGAAGTTGCTCAAAACCGCGATTTGAGTGGGTATGACATGGGGGGCGTGAAAAAATAAGGGGGCGACACGAAATTTGCCCCACTTTGTTTTTGTGTGGGTGACCTGCATGGATATTGGGAAAGTGGGGGAAAGTGAACCTAACACTTGATTCAGGTGGGGGAAAGTGGGGTATTGTGGGCTGCAGCGGTGCGCGGTGGTCTTGCATGAGAGGCCACTACGCACCCTCAGAGACAAACTGAATGGTTGGTTCTGTTTATGCCACTGAGTTGCTGGGAAGGGGACTTCAAGGATGTTCCTTGGTACCTATACCCCGAAACTCGATGACAAAGGCAGGCTGACTCTTCCAGCAAAGTTCCGTGAGGACCTTGCGGGGGGATTGATGGTCACTAAAGGTCAAGACCACAGTCTCGCGGTTTATCCGAAGGAAGAATTTGCAGCAAGGGCTCGCAAGGCAGCTGCAGTTTCTAGGACAAACCCTGAGGCTCGTGCGTTTATCCGAAACCTTGCAGCAAGCGCGGATGAACAACGACCCGACGGCCAGGGGCGCATCACCCTTTCGGCAGCGCACCGCACATATGCGGGGCTGACAAAAGAGTGTGTCGTTATCGGTTCGGTGGATTTTCTGGAGATTTGGGACGCTCAAGCCTGGGCCGCGTATCAGGAAGAGACGGAGGCTGCCTTCTCAGCAGCTGAAGATGACGTCCTTGGAGGATTGCTCTGATAGTTGGGCAATGCTTCGAAATGGCAGGGAGCGCGTGTATGGACTCTGCTCGAGGAGTGGCTCTGGTGTACTTCCCCGACATCAGATCGAGACTTTTCGAGTGGGGCCCTGTACGCACTCCGTGATTTGTGGAAAACGGACTGCGTGATATGTGGCTATGACATTGTCGCGCAGTTTTTTTATCCACAAACATAAGTACAAGACATTGGACATCTAGGCCGGCAGGAAAAGGGGGGAACACGCACATGGAAGATTTTTCCTTGGATGGCAACCACGGACACGTTCCCGTAATGCGTGATCGTATGGCGGCTTTGATCGCCGAACACGTGGAAGCATTGGGAGAAAACGCTGTCATTGTTGACGCAACCCTTGGCGCAGGCGGGCATGCGGAGTTCTTCCTGAACACGTTCCCCAAAGCGCGCCTGATTGGCCTTGATCGTGACCAAAATGCGTTGCGGGATGCTCGCGCGCGACTTGCTCCTTTCGGGGAGCGGTTCATTGGCGTCCAGACGCGTTTCGACGGACTCCGCGAGGTGTTGGAATCTGTCGAGGGCGACATCATTGATTTAGCTCGCGAGCACGGTATCGCTGGCGCTCTGTTTGATCTGGGTGTCTCCTCGATGCAGCTTGATCAGGTGGAGCGTGGCTTTGCCTACCGCACGGACGCGCCTCTGGACATGCGCATGGATGCAACTCAGGGTATTACGGCTGCAGATATCCTCAACACTTATTCGCATGGTGACATCGCTCGAATCTTGAAGACTTACGGCGATGAACGCTTCGCCGGCAAGATTGCTTCTGCGGTGCTGAAAGAACGTGAAAAAGAGCCGTTCACTACCTCTGCTCGTTTGGTGGAGCTTCTGTACGACGCCATCCCTGCAGCGACCCGCCGAACCGGTGGACACCCCGCGAAACGTACTTTCCAGGCGTTGCGCGTTGAGGTGAACAACGAGCTTGATTCCCTGAAGAATGTGCTTCCTCAAATCACTGACGCCCTCAATGTTGGGGGACGTGCAGTGTTTATGAGCTACCAGTCTCATGAGGACAAGCTGGTGAAGAAGTTCTTCACGGATCTGACCACCTCTAAGACCCCTCCGGGCTTGCCTGTTGATCTTCCTGGAACTGCACCACAGTTTAAGCAGGTTACTCGCGGTGCTGAAACGGCTTCGGAAGCTGAAATTGAAGAAAACCCACGTGCCGCACCTGTGAAGGTGCGCGCAATCGAAAGAATCGGCAACAACTCAGGAGACCTCTCATGACCATGACAAATGGCTCCCGCACAGAGTCGGGAAAGATTCGCGATCGACGTGTCGCTGACGCTGATCCACGGTATGGCCGTCGCGTCTCGGTGAGTAGGGATTTCTCCACAGCGGAAGCTTCGGGGAGGGGCGCGTCGATAAGCACGCAACCTCGTCGTGACATGGCGCCGGAAAGGCGCCACACAACCCGGGCCCTAGTGAACCCTGGCGTGCAACCAACGCGTAAGCGTTTGATGCAGCACAAGCTGGGCTCTCAGCAGGTTATGTCGGTGCGTGGTCGCCGCGTTGAGGCAAAACGTGCTGATCCTAAGGTGATCCAGCTGTCTGTGCTGGTGGTTATCCTGCTGTGCGTTGGTGTTGGCGCGACCATGGGTCTGTCCGGAACGTCTACACAGCAGACTTTCCAGTTGCAGGAACTTCAGGCAACTGAAACGGATTTGAGCAATCGCATTGAGTCGCTCAACCGAGATGTGGAAGATGCTCGCTCAGCAGCAACCTTGGCAGCGAATGCTACGGAGATGGGCTTGGTATCCCCAGTGGAACCTGGCGTGCTCGCAGTGCAGGAAAACGGTGATGTTGTGGAGGAGCGCGAAGCAAATCCAGAGACACGCCCTATAGTTGACATCAATGGACAACAGACCCGACCAAATCGGGCATCAAGCAACCCTGACGAGACTAACGCAGTGACTGAAAACCTCCAGGCGATTCCACAAGAAGCAGCAGCTCCGCCGTATCAGACCAACACTGTTCCTTATGCTGCAACCACCGGACAAGCAGGTGGCGCAGGGCAGTGACTTTCCCCAGCAATGGCAGAAGTCGGGGCGAGCGTGCGGGACGTGAAGATACGTCCCGCCGTTCGGCGTATCAGGACGAAAGCAGAAGAGCCGCTAGAGAGCGCGAACTTACGCGACGCAGCGGTAAAGCTAAAGGCGTAAACCAAGAAGAAGGAGTGACCTACCGGCCTAAATCTTCAACCCAGGGCGGCGCACGCAAGCGACGTGTGAACATGGTTACCGCTATCGCATTGGTCATCGCTGGCGTACTGATCATTCGCCTCGGCTGGGTCCAAGTTGTCTGGGGACCAGAACTGTCCCTCAATGCTTCGGAACAGCGCACCCGCGTGTACGTAGATCCTGCACGTCGTGGAAGCATCGTGGACCGCGAAGGAAACCAGATGGCGTACACGATGCAGGCACGTTCGCTGACGGTTTCTCCGAACATCATGCGTGAGGAATTAAAGACCGGAACTGATTTGGCCTTGCGTTTGGCGGCTGAAGAAACCGATCCGGAAAACGTGGCCAGCTATGTGACCATCGAAGAAGGCAACGCGTATGTTTTTGCGTCTGAAGAACAGCGCGAAACCATTCTGTCCGACAAGGTAGAAGAGCGCATTCAAAGCATTGCGGATCGGATCCCTGAGATCATCAAATCCCATGACCAAGATGTCACTGGAATTTCCTCTGAGGAGATCCTGGACAAGCTCAATGCTGATAGCCAGTATGAGGTGCTCGTCCGCAATGTTGATCCCGATGTAGCGTCAGAAATCACCGATGAGATGCCCAGCGTCGCAGCTGATCATCAAGACATCCGCCAATACCCAAACGGCGCGATTGGTGAAAACATCATCGGTCGAATCAGCATGGACGGCGAAGGCCAGTTCGGCTTTGAGGCTTCCAACGATTCCCTGTTGGCAGGAAACAACGGTCGCTCAACCCAGGACATGTCCATTTTGGGACAAGCAATCCCGGGCACGTTGAGGGATCAAATTCCAGCCATTGATGGTGCCAGCGTTGAACTCACCGTTGATCTGGATCTGCAAACCTATGTGCAGCAGGCATTGGAGCAGGCGAAAGCTAACTCCGGTGCAGAAAACGCCTCCGCTGTGGTTCTTGATGCCAAGACCGCTGAGGTTTTGGCGATGGCAAACACCGATACCATCAACCCCAACGAAGACACGGGAAAGCAGATTGAGCAGGGCAAGAGCTTTGACAATCCTTCTGTCACCCACCCCTTCGAGCCTGGTTCTGTAGCCAAGGTGATTACTGCAGCAGGCGTAATTCAAGAGGGCTTGACTACTCCAGATGAAGTGTTGCAGGTACCGGGCAGTATTGAAATGGCCGGTGTTTCTGTCGGTGATGCGTGGGACCACGGTGTCGTTCCCTACACCACTGCAGGAATTTTTGGTAAGTCCTCGAATGTAGGCACTCTGATGCTTGCGCAGCGTCTTGGTGAAGATAAATTTGCTGATTACCTGGAACGATTCGGTGTGGGACAGCCAACGGGTATTGAGCTTCCGAGCGAATCCCAAGGCCTGCTGCCCGCACGTGAGCAGTGGTCTGGCGGTACTTTTGCTAACCTGCCCATCGGTCAGGGTATGTCGATCACCACGTTGCAAATGGCTGGAATCTACCAAGCCTTGGCCAACGATGGTGAACGCATTCAACCGCGGATCATCAAGAGCGTGACTGATTCTGACGGAACAGTCCTAGAGCAGCCAGAACCCGATAAAATCCAGGTTGTCAGCGCTGAAGCTGCCCGCACCACGGTGGATATGTTTAGGTCTGTCACCCAGGTTGATCCAACTGGAGTGCAACAAGGTACCGCTCCAGACGCCTCCATTGAGGGTTATCAAATCTCAGGTAAGACAGGTACGGCGCAGAAAGTTGACCCCAACACGGGCGCGTACTCTAACTCGCAATACTGGATTACCTTCGCGGGTATTGCACCCGCTGATGATCCTCGATTTGTTGTAGCCATCATGCTTGATGAGCCAGAACGCGGAGTCCACGGTGGTGGCGGCCAAACCGCAGCACCTTTGTTCAAAGACATCGCCACCTGGTTGCTCAACCGCGACAACATCCCACTGTCTGCAGCCACCGAACCGATCATCCTTCAAGCTCAATAACTCAAACAGAAGTGTCTTTTGTAGAATTTCATAATCTGAACTTTTGTTTGAACTCTTTTCGGCATCACCCACGTGCCGCGTCCGAATTATTAACACCTAGAAACCTGTGGAGGAGAGAAAACCATGGCAACCACGTTGCTGGACCTCACCAAACTTATCGATGGCATCCTCAAGGGCTCTGCCCAGGGCGTTCCCGCTCACGCAGTAGGGGAACAAGCAATCGCGGCTATTGGTCTTGACTCCTCCAGCTTACCTACCTCGGACGCTATTTTTGCTGCAGTTCCAGGAACCCGCACTCACGGCGCACAGTTTGCAGGTACGGATAACGCTGCGAAAGCTGTGGCCATTTTGACTGACGCAGCTGGACTTGAGGTGCTCAACGAAGCAGGAGAGACCCGCCCAGTCATCGTTGTTGATGATGTCCGCGCAGTACTTGGCGCAGCATCATCAAGCATTTATGGCGATCCTTCAAAAGATTTCACGCTCATTGGAGTCACTGGAACCTCAGGTAAAACCACCACCAGCTACCTCTTGGAAAAAGGACTCATGGAGGCAGGCCACAAAGTTGGTTTGATCGGCACCACAGGTACACGTATTGACGGGGAAGAAGTACCCACAAAGCTCACCACTCCAGAAGCGCCGACTCTGCAGGCATTGTTTGCTCGAATGCGCGATCACGGTGTCACCCACGTGGTGATGGAAGTATCCAGCCATGCATTGTCATTGGGCAGAGTTGCGGGTTCCCACTTTGATGTAGCTGCGTTTACCAACCTGTCGCAGGATCACCTTGATTTCCACCCCACCATGGATGATTACTTTGACGCGAAGGCATTGTTCTTCCGCGCAGATTCTCCACTTGTGGCTGACAAACAGGTCGTGTGCGTGGATGATTCTTGGGGTCAGCGCATGGCCAGCGTGGCAGCGGATGTGCAAACAGTATCCACCCTTGGGCAAGAAGCAGACTTCAGCGCTACAGACATCAATGTCAGCGACTCTGGCGCCCAGAGTTTTAAGATCAACGCCCCCTCAAACCAGTCCTACCAGGTCGAGCTAGCTCTTCCAGGTGCGTTCAACGTTGCTAACGCCACGTTGGCATTTGCCGCTGCGGCACGCGTGGGTGTTGATGGCGAAGCGTTTGCTCGAGGCATGTCCAAGGTCGCGGTTCCAGGCCGTATGGAACGCATTGATGAGGGACAAGACTTCCTTGCAGTGGTGGATTATGCCCACAAGCCTGCTGCAGTGGCTGCTGTGTTGGATACGTTGAGGACCCAGATTGACGGGCGCCTCGGAGTGGTTATCGGTGCTGGTGGAGACCGCGATTCCACCAAGCGTGGCCCCATGGGGCAGTTGTCCGCACAGCGTGCTGATCTAGTTATTGTCACTGATGACAACCCTCGTTCAGAGGTGCCTGCCACGATTCGCGCAGCAGTCACTGCAGGAGCACAGCAGGGTGCTTCAGAGTCCGAACGACCGGTGGAAGTCCTAGAAATTGGTGACCGTGCAGAAGCAATTCGCGTTTTGGTCGAGTGGGCACAGCCTGGAGATGGCATTGTAGTAGCTGGAAAAGGCCATGAAGTTGGACAACTAGTTGCTGGTGTCACCCACCATTTTGATGACCGCGAAGAAGTTCGCGCTGCTTTGACAGAAAAGCTCAACAATAAACTTCCCCTTACTACGGAAGAAGGATAGGCCACAGTCATGATCACAATGACCCTTGGGGAAATCGCTGACATCGTTGGAGGCAGGCTTACTGGCGGTGCTCAAGAAGATACGCTTGTGAGCTCCAGCGTGGAGTTTGATTCTCGATCCCTCACACCGGGTGGCTTGTTTTTAGCACTTCCGGGTGCTCGTGTAGACGGCCATGATTTTGCTGCAACTGCAATTGAGAAAGGTGCGGTTGCAGTATTGGCAGCCCGTGAGGTTGACGTACCTGCGATCGTCGTGCCTCCAGTAAAAATCCAGGAATCCAATGCTGACATTTATGCTCATGATCCAGATGGGCATGGCGCGGCGGTAGTGGAGGCGTTGTCTCGGTTGGCTCGCCACGTGGTGGATATCTGCGTGGCTGGCCATCAATTGAACGTTGTGGCTATTACTGGTTCTGCGGGAAAGACTTCTACGAAGGATTTCATCGCGACGGTTCTTGACCAAGATGGGCCAACTGTGGCTCCTCCGGGCTCGTTTAACAATGAGCTTGGTTTGCCACACACCGCGCTCCGCTGCACAACCGATACTAAGTATTTGGTGGCTGAGATGTCCGCGCGTGGCATTGGACATATTAAGCACCTGACAGAGATTGCTCCGCCACGGATTGCAGCTGTGCTCAACGTCGGCCATGCGCACCTGGGTGAATTTGGATCCCGCGAGAATATCGCGCAGGCAAAAGGCGAGATCATTGAAGCGCTGCCCTCGAAGAAAACGGGTGGGGTAGCAGTCCTTAACGCTGACGATCCTTTTGTCGCCCGGATGGCTCCACGCACTAAGGCGCGCGTGGTGTGGTTTACCACCGATGCAGGCCAAGCAAAAAAGTCTGATTATTGGGCAACGAGTATTTCACTGGACGCTGTTGCGCGGGCAAGCTTTACGCTGAACACGAAGGACGGCTCTTGGCCGGTCACCCTGCAGGTTTTTGGTGAGCACCAGGTTGCTAATGCACTTGCTGCTGCTGCCATTGCCATGGAAGCTGGCGTCGCCCCAGAATTGGTGGTTGCTGGATTGGAAGCACATTCAGCTGCTTCCGCGCACCGCATGGATGTAAAGACCCGTGCCGACGGCGTGACCATCATCAACGATTCTTACAACGCGAATCCTGATTCTATGCGTGCAGGTATCGCGGCTCTTGCGTACACAGCTAGTGGTCGTTCTGAAGCAACAAGCTGGGCAGTGCTTGGCCAAATGGGTGAGCTTGGCGATGACGCCTCGGAAGCCCATGCCGAACTTGGTGCTGAGCTGGCTAAATACAATGTTCAAGAACTTGTCGCAGTGGGGGAGAACCCTAACTGTGCAGCACTTGCAGAGTCCGCAGCGAGCCTGGGTGTGAGTACTCACGTAGTTTCAGACGTTGATGCAGCGCTCGAGTTGCTCGCAGGCCATATTAAGCGGGATGATGTAGTGCTGGTTAAGGCTTCAAATGCTGATCGCCTGTGGAGGGTCGCAGAAGCACTACATGGCATGGTGCCGGGCCTCAAAAACACAGGTGGCTCGGTCAACGACGATTCTCGTCGGAACGTGGAAGGACAGTAGAAAACAATGCAACAGATTATGGTCAGTGGAACGGTTGCGTTCCTCGTCTCAATCTTTCTCACCCCGGTGTTGATCCGTTATTTCACTAACCGCCAGTTGGGCCAGGAAATCCGTGAAGAAGGCCTGCAGTCTCACTTGCGTAAGCGTGGCACTCCAACCATGGGTGGCATTGCGATTATCGCGGGCATTGTTGTGGCCTATGTGTTTACCAATATCTTGGCCATGATCCAAGGCGTTGGTGGATTCACAGTCTCCGGCTTGCTCGTGTTGGGTCTGACCTTGGGCCTTGGTGCCACTGGTTTCGCCGATGACTTCATCAAGCTGTACATGAACCGAAACCTTGGTTTGAACAAGACCGCTAAGCTGGTGTCTCAGCTGGCCATTGCGTTGATCTTTGGTTTTTTGGTACTGCAGTTTCCCGATGAAAACGGTCTGACCCCAGCATCAACCCACCTGTCATTCATTCGCGATATCGACACCATTGACCTTGGCTTCGGGGGCAGCGTTTTTGGCATCATCGTGTTCCTCATCTTTATCTACGTTGTGGTCAGCGCGTGGTCGAATGCCGTGAACATCACTGACGGTTTGGATGGTTTGGCCGCAGGTACCACAGCATTTGTCATGGGTGCTTACACCTTGATCACGTTCTGGCAGTTCCGAAACTCCTGCGATACTGCAGTGGAAGCGGGTTGCTATACGGTGCGTGATCCACTGGATTTGTCCGTGTTGTGTGCTGCTGGTCTGGGCGCCACCTTGGGCTTTCTGTGGTGGAATGCGGCGCCGGCAAAGATCTTCATGGGCGATACTGGTTCTTTGGCACTGGGCGGTTTGGTTGCAGGTATTTCTGTGGTTAGTCGCACCGAGCTGCTCATGGTTATCATCGGCGCGCTGTTTGTCATTGAGATCGCTTCTGTTGCGATCCAGATCGGCGTGTTTAAGACCCGCGGTAAGCGTGTGTTCAAAATGGCTCCGATCCACCACCACTTCGAGGCCCTTGGGTGGGCTGAAACTACCGTGACCATCCGTTTCTGGCTGATCGCGATCATGGCTGTGTTGGCGGGTGTCGGTGTGTTTTACAGCGACTGGCTCCACTTAGCGGAGGTATAAATAATTATGGTTTCTCTGTCCCATTTACCTCAGGCGCTGCAGGGCCGTATTCTTGTGGCCGGCGCTGGTGTTTCCGGCCTGTCCATTGCAAAGATGCTCAGTGAGTTGCATTGCGATGTTGTGGTCGCCGACGATAACGAAACTGCACGTCACATGCTCATTGAAGTAGTAGACGTTGCAGATATCAGCACCGCGCAGGCTCAGGAACAGCTGGATTCTTTCTCCATTGTGGTCACCTCCCCGGGCTGGCGCCCAACAAGCACTTTGCTTGTCGACGCCCACCGCCAGGGCCTTGAGGTTATCGGTGACGTCGAGCTTGCTTGGCGCCTGGACCAGGCAGGTGTTTTCGGCGAGCCACATACGTGGCTCGCAGTCACCGGCACCAACGGTAAAACCACCACCACATCAATGCTCGCC
>JGI2924J29684_1077953_pt1 | contig 26333 bp, 23 predicted proteins | sample BenlonsequencITS_FD_29684 | JGI IMG/M metagenome (IMG submission 29684)
TCGTGTCGGAGGTTGGCGACGACGGAGCCCGCACCGAAGTTGACGTCGCGGCCGAGGATCGAGTCACCGACGTAGGAGAGGTGGTTGATCGCGGCACCGGCCATCAAGACCGAGTTCTTCACCTCGACAGCGTGGCCGACACTGGCGTCCTGGCCGACCAGCGTCGTTCCCCGAATGTAGGCGTTCGGGCCGACGGTCGCGCCCGACCGGATCAGCGCGGGCCCCTCGATGGTGACGCCCTCGCGGACTGTCGCGCCGGATTCGACGACGACCGGGCCGCGGATCGTCGCGTCGTCGCTGACCGTCCCGTCGAACGATTCTGCGCTCGCGGCGTCGGTGGTCGATCCGTGCCTGTCGGCGAGTTCGGCGATCTTCCACTCGTTCGCTTCGAGGAGTTCCCACGGCCGACCCACGTCGAGCCAGCGGGAGAGGGGGACCGGGCGGACGTCCACCCGGTCGATCGTGTGCTCGACGACGTCGGTGAGTTCGTGTTCGCCCCGCTCGCTCTTCGGAACGTCGAGCCACTCGCGTGCCGCCGCCGGGAAGTGATACGCGCCGGCGTTGATCAGATTCGACGGCGGGTCGGCTGGCTTTTCGACGATGCCGGTGACGGTATCGTCGTCGACGTCGAGGACGCCGTACTGGGTGGGGTCGTCGACCCGGACACTCGCGATGGCCGGGCCGCCGTCGAAGAGCTCGTCGAGACCGTCCTGGTCGAACAGCGCGTCGCCGTTCAGGACGACGAACGGAGCGTCGTCGAGTGACGCGCTGGCGGCTCGAACCGCGTCGGCCGTCCCGAGCCGTTCCGTCTGCCGAACGTACGTGATCGGGACGCCAGCGTACGTCTCGCCGAAGTACTCGCGAATCGGCTCGGCTTCGTAGCCCACGACGAGGAAAATCCAGGAGGCACCCGCCTCGACGGCGGCGTCGACGGTGTGGGCCACGAGCGGTCGGTTCGCGACCGGAACCATCGGTTTCGGGCGGCGATCCGTGAGGGGACGCATCCGCGTTCCTTTCCCGGCCGCGAGGACGACAGTTTGCATATTCCACCCTGGATCCGGCACGTAAATAGTCGTTGCGCCCTCACTCGGGAAACGAAATCTCCGGCAGTAGCGTAAGCACTGGATACGCGCACCGACCAGACGGCGGTAAAAGTCGACTTTTGGCGGTGGTTCAATCGGTATTTCAGGGCCGAACCGGGACGATTCGATGGGTTTCGTGTGGACAGCACAGGACGATTCGATCGGGTAGGGAACGGACAACATCGGGTATCACCGGTTCCACACTGGAACGGAATCGTGAGCGGAACGATGGAGGGGTTCACTCTCAGACACAGCGGTGGCAATCGATCAGGCCACATCGGACTCGTTCTCAGTGGCTCAGCGTGGCGCCATTAACGCGGAGGAACGGCTCTCGAAACAGCTATTGCGGGTGTCCGCTGTCCACGCTTCCGTGCCCGATGTATTCAAGTGTCTCACCGGTAAATCAGCAATATGCGCGATTCTTCGGTCCCTGCAGTCGTTCTCGCTGCCGGCGAAGGGCGGCGGCTGGCGCCGCTGACCCACCGGCGGCCGAAACCGATGGTCCCCGTGGCGAATCGGCCCCTCCTCGAACACGTCGTTTCGGCTATCGCCGAAGCGGACGTCGATCGGATCGTCCTCGTCGTCGGCCACCGACAGGAACGCATCCGGACGCACTTCGGTGACGGCGACGCCTGGAACGTCGCGATCGAGTACGTCGAACAGCCCACGCGACTCGGCACTGCCCACGCCGTCGCACAGGCCGAAGGAGCCGTCGACGGTCCCTTCCTGGTTCTCAACGGCGATCGGATCGTCGACGCGGACCTGATTCGACAGGTTCGAGAGCGACTCCTGGCTGAGGGCGGTCCGGTCGTGAGCGTCACCCCCTCCGATCGCCCGAGTGACTACGGCGTCGTGACACTGGATGGCGATCGCGTCGCCTCCATCGAGGAGAAGCCCCACGCCGCCGCGTCCTCGTCGCTCATCAACGCCGGCGTCTACGGCTTCCCGCCCGCGATTTTCGACGCCATTCGCGAGACACCACAGGAGGCCGGAGAGCTCGGCATTCCGACGACGCTCGCGAGGGCCGTCGAGACGGGATCGATCTCGGCCGTGCGCTACCGCGGGACCTGGCTCGACGTCTCCCATCTCTGGGACCTGCTGTACGTGACCGCGGCCACGATCGAAGGGGACGACGGGACCGACAGCACCGGCGTCCACGAGACTGCGGTGCTCGCCGCCGACGTCGTCCTCGGAGACAACGCACGTATCGGGCCCAATGCAACGGTCGGCGGCGCGACGGCACTGGGCGCCAACGCGACGGTCGAGTCGAACGCCGTCGTCGCCAACGCCGTCGTGCTGCCCGACGCAGTGATCGAATCGGGCGCAGTCGTCCGTGACGCGGTCGTCGGCGAGAACGCCCACGTAGGAGCCAACGCAACGATCGCCGGCGGTCCGGCCTCGGTCGTCGTCGAGAACGAAGTATACGACGACGTCGAGTTTGGCGGCGTGATCGGCGACACCGCCCGCGTCGGCGGTGGCGCGACCGTCGAGCCTGGAACGATCGTTGGAGACGGCGTCGACATCGCCGGCGGGGCGAGCGTCCGCGGTCGCTTCGAGACGGACGCCGTCGTCAGGAGGGGCTAATCATGTGTGGAATCTTCGGCTACGTCGGTACGGAATCGGCCGGTCCGATCGTCTATCGCGGCCTCGAGACGCTCGAGTACCGGGGCTACGACTCCGCCGGGATCGCGCTTCGCGAGGACGATGCGGATGCACTGTCCGTCGCGAAGCGCGCGGGCGAGGTGTCGGCGCTGTCGGTCCCGGACGAGTCGGCATCGACCTGCGCCATCGGCCACACACGCTGGTCGACTCACGGCCCGCCGACGGACGCGAACGCACACCCACACACCGATTGTGCGGACTCGGTCGCTGTCGTTCACAACGGCATCGTCGAGAACCACGAGGAACTCGCCGAAGAACTCGCCGATCACACGTTCACGAGCGAGACCGACACCGAAGTGATCCCGCACCTGCTCGAAGCGGCGTTCGACGGAAACCCGAGCGAGGAGGTCATAGACGAGAACCTGAACGAAGAGTCCCTCGGCGAGAGTGCATCGCGTGCCGACGGCGGGATCGCGACCGACGGCGTATCAAGCCGCGTCGCGACGGAGTTGCGACGTGGCGTCGAGTCGGTGACGGACCGACTGGAGGGAAGTTACGCCGTCGCGGCAGTTCACACCGGAGCGGATTGCATCGTCGCGACGCGCCAGGAGAGTCCCCTCGTCGTCGGTCACGGCGAGGATGCGTCGTATCTGGCGAGTGACGTGCCAGCGCTGGTCGAGCACACGCGCGAGGTGACGTATCTGGAAGACGGCGACGTTGCGGTCCTGCAGGCGGGCGAGATCACGATCTATCGCGACGGAGCGCAGGTCGAACCAGCGCGTTCGACGATCGACTGGGACGCCGACGCGGCCCAGAAGGGTGGCTACGAACACTACATGCGAAAGGAGATCCACGAGCAACCGACGGCGCTGCGCCAGACGCTCGGAAGCCGCGTGGACGTGAACGCGGGGACGGCTTCGCTGGATGTGGACTTCCCGACGGGGTATCTGGAGTCGCTCGAGGAGATTCAGTTGCTCGCGATGGGGACGTCCTACTACGCCGGCCAGTACGCCGCGACGCTGTTCGAATCGCTGGCGGGTGTTCGGGCGACGCCAGTCATGGCTAGCGAGTACTCCTACACGGGTGGCCGAGATCCGTGGCGGACGTTGTCCGTGGCGGTGACTCAGAGCGGGGAGACAGCCGACACACTGGGGGCGCTGCGGGAGGCCGGAGCGGCCGGGGCACGAACGCTCGGGGTGACGAACACGCTCGGCAGTTCCGTGACCCGCGAGGCCGACGACGCGCTGTTCATCCGGGCCGGCCCCGAGATCGGCGTCGCCGCGACGAAGACCTTCGCCTCCCAGGTGAGCACGCTCGCGCTCCTGGCTATCGCTATCGGCCGGGAGCGCGGTGATCTGTCCGCTGCCGAGGCTCGCGAGCATCTGGAGGACCTGACCGGTTTGCCCGGTGCGATTCAGCAGGTCCTGGACGAGGAAGCACAGATTCGCGAGACGGCCCACGAGTACGCCGACTCGGACGCATTCTTCTTCGTCGGCCGGGAGTACGGTCACCCGGTCGCGCTGGAGGGCGCGTTGAAGCTGAAGGAGATCTCCTACGACCACGCCGAGGGGTTCGCCGCGGGCGAGCTAAAACACGGCCCGTTGGCACTGGTTACCGAGGAGACGCCCGTCCTGGCCGTGCTGACCGAGGGATCGCGCCCGCAGGAGACGCTGAACAACGTCGCCGAAGTGCAGGCCCGCGGCGCCCCCACCATCGGCGTGACGAGCGACGACGTCGCGGCCAGCTCGCTCACCGAGACGTTCGACGTGCCCGACGCCGGCATCTTCGAACCGCTCGTGGCCAACGTCTACTTCCAACTGTTCGCCTACCACGTCGCGAACGCGAAGGGACGGTCGATCGACAAGCCACGGAATTTGGCGAAGAGCGTCACGGTGGAGTGAGGGCTGCAGGGGACGAAACAGCTTCTTCAGGGCGAACAGGACGGTCCGTATGACCTCGTCCGAATTGTTAGGGTTGTCTCACCGGTGCAGTGAGAGCAATTCTCGGCAACGTGATTGCCACGTCGGCAGCCACAGATTGGTGGAAACGTTTACCAGGTTTCGCCCGCTACTATCCGTATGACCACGGCCGTGAAGGTCGACGACGATTCGAAATCGCGTCTCGAAGAATTGCAAGCGGAGATACGCCTGGAGACCGGAACCAACGTCACGCAACAGGAATTGCTCTCACGGCTTATCGACGACGCGTACTCGTCTCGCGAGGACGTCATCGATTCGTTCCGAACCACGACTGTTCCCCTCACCGATGACGAGAAAGCGGCCATGCGCGAGGGACGATTCAGTTCCGGGGCCGAAACCGACGAGGAAGACATCGACGAAATTCTGTACGGATGAGTATCATCGTCGATACCGGCGTTATCTATGCTGACCACGATCGAGACGCTACTCGACACGACGTCGCCAGCGATGCACTCGATCGCGTGTACGACGGTGCACTCGGTCAGCCGATCGTTTCGACGTATATCTACGACGAAGCGGTGACGCTCACCGATGCTCGATCCTCCCGATCGGCGGCTGCGATCGCACTCGGAAAGCGACTTCGTGGGGCAGGGTCGTTCCCGTCGGCATTCGAACTGTGCTCGGTCACCGACGCGGAGTTCGACGATGCGGTTACTGCGTTCGAACAGTATACGGACCAGGGCCTCAGTTTCACGGACGCGACGATCGTCGCGCAGGTCAGGCGACGGAGTCTCGACGGCGTCCTCTCGTTCGATACCGACTTCGACGGACTGGTCGAGCGATTCGACCCAGCGACAGTCGCTACACGCTAGGATTCGTCGGAGAATTTCGCCACGGGATGGAACACGAAGTGTTCACGACGCCCGGACGAGTGGCTCGTACCACTCGCGGTTGTCCTCGTACCACTCGACGAACTGCGAGACGCCCTCGCGGATGCTGGTGGTCGGGTCGTAGTCGATCAGCTCGCGGGCTTTCGAGACGTCCGCGTGGGTGTGGCGCGCGTCGGCCTCTTTTGCGTCGTCGTAGACGGGTTCGACGTCGGCGCCCGTCTCGGCGATGACGTGCTCGGCGAGTGCTTCGATGGTGATGGTGCCCGTGGAGCCGATGTTCATGGCCTCGCCGTCCGCTGCGTCGGTCTCGAGAAGGGCGAGGTTCGCGCGGACGACATCGTCGATGTACGTGAAGTCGCGCGTCTGCTGGCCGTCGCCGTAGATGACCGGCGGGTCCCCGGTGAGGCATCTGGAGGTGAAGTTCGTGATCGCCATGTTGGGGCGCATTCGCGGGCCGTAGACGGTGAAGTAGCGCAGCGAGACCGTGGGAAGGTCGTGGATCTCGGTGTAGACCCGGCAGTAGTGCTCGGCGGTGCGCTTGGTGACGCCGTAGGGGCTTCGCGGAGTGGTGGGGTGGTCCTCGTCGTAGGGCAGATACTCGTCGTGGCCGTAGACCGACGACGACGAGGCGTTGACGAATCGCTGGACGTCGTGCTTCGTGGCGGCTTCGAGGAGGTTCAGGAGGCCCGTCGTGTTGATTTCGTGGGGTTTGTGCGGGTTCTCGACGCTGGTTCTGACACCGGCCTGGGCAGCCTGGTGGTAGACGTACTCGACGTTGTAGTCGTCGAAGACGGCCTCGACGGTGTCCTCGTCGGTGATCGATCCCTCGACGAAGTAGTAGTGGTGTTCGGCAAGTTCGGTACAGCGGTCGACGTTCGCCCGCTTGATCGTGGGCTCGTAGTACGGATCCATCGAATCGAGCACCACGACGTGGTGACCCTGTTCGAGGAGCGCCGCCGCTACGTGCGAGCCGATGAATCCCGCACCGCCGGTGACGAGGACGTTCATACAGTAAGCGACACCCGGTTCACCGGTCGCACCACCACTGGGGTAGAAAGCGTTGTGGTGGTACTGGTTGCCTACGCCGCAGACAGTCCGATCGTTCGAACTGACACGACGAATATGTGGTGGACTATTCAGTGCAGAAAAGATTTATCCCCTTTTGCCCCCACATAGCGATATGGACGAACCGCGCTCAGAACTGAAGATCGGTGCTGATGAGCGGACCGAGGCGCCCAACTTCGACGCATTGAGGCCACCAGCGACGGTCGTCAGCGGCGATCGAACGCGGGACGACTTCTTCGATGCGGTCCTCACGCTCGACGAGCCAGCGACGGCGAGCGACGTGGCCGATCGGGCGGACCACGGGGTGGATGCGGCGCGTGAGTACTTAGCGTGGTTCGAGCGGATGGGAATCGTGAGGCAGGTCACGGATTCACCAGCAACCTACGAACGGAACCAGTCGTACCTGAACTGGCGACGTGTCCAGACGCTGCGCCAAGAGTACGCGACGGAGGAACTCGTCGACATGCTGCAGTCGGAGTCGGAGCGGATGGTGGCACTTGGGGACGAATTCGGCGTCGACGCTCCTGCGGAGATTTCTATTTCACAGTATGCGGCCGAGACCGACCGCTCGATCGAGGATGTCTGGGACCGGTTGACGTCGTGGAAAACGGCGCGTCGTCGAGTGGCCCTGCTCGAGCGGGCACTCAACACCGGATCCAGTGATGGAGTGAATCTGCAGTCCGCTGTATGACGGGCGAAGGGGACGACGGCTCTCAGTACACCGGGGCTCCGGTCGATTTCGACCGGCTCACCCTCGTCGGTGAGCGACTCGCAACTGACGATCGCTTTGCCGAGGTTACCGAACAGCCAGCGTTCGCGCCGGACCGGCTCGTCTGCGTGTACGATCGACGGTTCTACCCCGCACACGTTCACACTGCGAGGCTGGAGATTGTGTGGTTCGAAAATGGCGATTTCTCGCTCCAGTACCACGAAGAACACGAACGCGGAACGTTCGATCATCGGTGGGATCGTCATCCCTCTGACCACAACGCCCGCGATCACGTCCACCCGGGGCCGGACGCACCGACTCCCGGCGACGACGATACGCACCCAGCTGACTGGCGGGACGTGCTCACGATGGTGCTTTCGGCGATCGAAAGTCGCCAGCGAGCCTTCTGGGAAGCGTGAATTACGTCTGTGAAACTGGGAACCCACTAAAGACACTCACCAGCGGTTTGGCCGGCAGCTGTACAATACGTTCTCTCGTCGGATCCGTTCCCGTGACCGACAGAACGCTCGATCGAGGCACCGAAGCGTTTGTATACATTGTGCACGATGTAAACACCATGGGAACGATCTCGGCGCGCGTCCCCGACGAGCTGGAAGACGAACTCGAGACGTATCTCGAGGACGAGAACATAGACCGGAGCACTGCCGTTCGGAAGCTTCTCTCCGAGCGACTCGAGGAATGGCGTCACGAACGAGCACTCGAGCAACTCGCGGACGGAACCATCACGTTCAGCAGGGCGGCCGAGGTGGCGGAGCTGTCCGTCTGGGACTTCGCGCAACTCGCCAGCGAACGTGACGTGACCTGGGTGGCGGACGATCACGTCGACGACGACCTCGAGGCGCTGTGAATGTGGGTGTTCGATGCGACGCCGCTGATCTATCTCGCCAAAGTCGACCAACTGACGCTCGTTGATCACCACGAACCGCCGTGTGTCATCCCAGAGCGCGTCTACGAGGAGGTCGTCGAAACCGGTCTCGAGGCAGGATATCCGGATGCGCGTCGCATCGAGCGGTCCGTCGAAGCCGGTCGGTTCTCCGTCGTCACGGTCGAGTCAACCTCACTCCTCTCGCGGCTGCAGACGAACAACTCCCTCAGTGACGCCGACGCGGCCGTCCTCGCGTGCGCCGGCGAGCGCAACGGCGTCGCCGTAATGGACGAAACGTACGGCCGCGACGTCGCCGCTTCCGAGGGAATCACGACCCGTGGAACGGCGTATCTGGTCTTGAAGTCCGCGAAAGACGGACGGCTCGACGTGGACGACGCCCGAGCCACGATCGACGCGATGATCGACGAAGGGTGGTACTGCGCGCCCACCGTCTACGCGAAGATACTACAGAAACTGGATTCGTTTTCGGAGTAATCTCTCTCGGATTTCGCACAACGGATTCGATGTGTGAGCGAGTGACCGTTCCGAGACCGTTCGTGTGTTGCAGGCTACTCCACAGTGGGGGCATCGACCCACCAGACCGACTGATGGGACGTGCTCACGATGGTCCGTTGGGCAATCGAAACACGCCAGCGAGCGGTCTGGGAATCGTGAGTCGGTTCTGTAGTGGATGGATTGCAGGGACGAAACGAGTGCCGGATGTGGGTGTCAGGCGAGTTTGCGAGGACTGATTCGAACGCAAGCGCGGGTCAGAGAATCTCCAGGTCCGACGGCGCGACGTTACAGCCACACGGGCTTACCTGACTGACGCCCGGTCCCGCGATGGTGACGTTGATCACCGGGCCGCCGCAGCTCGGACAGTCAGGCGCCCACGTCGGTTTGCGTGGGTAGTTCGTCTCCTTCCAGGCTTCGGACGGATCGTCGACTGGTGTCGGGTTGTCGGCCTCGTCAGAAGGTTCGTGGTCGGCCGTCGCTGGCGGATCCGGATCGTCGTCAGGATCGCCGTCCGCGCGCGGTGACGGATCGGCGGTCTGTTCGTCCGACTCGGAGTTTGGGTCGGCACCTGATTGGTCAGAATTCGAAGTAGACTGGTCGACGCTATCGCTCGTTCCGCCATCTGTGGCCAGCTGGCGGGCTGATTCGGACGATTCGCTCCCGGGACGCTTATGTCGGTGTGTAGTGTATCGAGTCATGCTTCGGAACCGGATGGTTCGGAAGCGCGTCTCGGGTGGTACCAGCACCCGGGGCATTTCTCTCTGCCCCCGAGATAGCGTGGAGACGTTCGCTTCCAGTCTGTTGAACGGCGTACACCCACTTATATCTATAAATTATTTACTAGTTTAAGAAGCATCAGCTTCGCGTTTTTAGGACGAAGGTAGATGACCGGCCTGAGTCCAATATTCAATTATTTCCTGACCATCACCCCAGAGGTTCCGAAAATCGCAAGGTGAGGTGAACGTGAACGTGCCTGCAGCGTCGCGGTGTAGTGAGCACGATTTCCCAGCTACAGTCCCACCCGGCGAAACAGCATGCTTATTGAGCGGGAACGGAAAGCCCCGCCAACTCGACCATGGCAGACTCCGCCGATATTACCTGGCGCGAGAAGGTCGACGCGCTCGTCCGCGTCGCCAAGTATCGCCCGATGTTTACCGCCGCCCTGACGATCCTCGGTGCCTTCGTCGCTTTCCTCGAAGGGATCGGACTGAGTTTCATCTACCCAATCATGACCGTCGCACAGAGCGACGGGGAGCCCGAAGCCCAGGACGCCATCATGGAAGCGTTCCTGACGGCCTACGACGTCCTCAATATTCCGTTCGAACTAGGGCCGCTGATCATCGGAATCAGTCTGATCATGACGGTTCGGTTCACCTCCTCGTTCGTCGTCTCCTGGCTCAAGGCGATCCTAGGGAAGCGGTACGAACAGGAGCTTCGCGCTGAAGCCTTCGATGCGGCGCTCGACGCGGAAATAGGGTACTTCGATGAGGAGGGATCAGACGACGTGCTAAACGCTATTATCACCGAAACTCGGTATTCCGGGAAGGTGATCGACAGCGGTGTCCTCTCGATGCAGACGTTCGCACTAGTCGGGATGTACCTCTCCATCATGGCGTACATCGCCCCGCGGATGACCATCTTCGCGCTGGCCCTGCTCGGCGGGATTACGGCGTTGCTTCGGAAGATTCTCGAACCAGCGTTCACTGTCGGCTCTCGGGTAGCAGAGGCAAATCAGGAGGTACAACAATCGGTGCAGGCAGGGACCCAGGGGATTCGCGACGTTAAACTGTTCGGACTCGCTGACGAGGTTTATAACCGGTTCCACAAGTCGATTCGACAGTATACCGCATCTTCCATCGATCTTAAGCGGAACGAGGCAGCACTGATGAACTTCTACGATCTGGCTGCTGCACTCTCGCTCTTCGTTCTCATCTACGTTGGGTTCACGTACTCAGGCCTCTCACTGGGAGCGCTGGGCATCTTTCTCTTCGCCATGTTCCGACTTTCGCCGCTGGTGAGCCGGTTGAATAGTCAGGTGTACAAGGTTGAAGGCCATCTCGGCCACCTCGTCCGTACCTTCGACTTCCTTGACGAACTCGAGAAGGAGCGAGAACAGGAGGGGGACGAGTCAGTCGACGAGATCCCCGACGTCACGTTCGAGAACGTGAAGTTCGCCTATAACGAAAACGAGCAAGTCCTCCGAAACATCTCGTTCGACGTCGAAAAGGGCGAGTTCATCGCGTTCGTGGGCCAGTCCGGTGCGGGCAAGTCGACCATCGTTTCGCTCATCGCACGAATGTACGACGCCGATGCAGGGGGAATTCGATCTGACGGAACACCGATCGAGGAGTTCGACCTGGACGAGTGGCGCTCGCAGATCGCCTACGTGCGCCAGAAGCCCTACATCTTCAACGAAACCTTGGAGCGAAACGTCACGATCGGCAATCGAGACGCGACGCGTGAAGATGTGAAGCGGGTTTGCGAGATCGCGAAGGTCGACCAGTTCGTCGACGAACTGCCAAACGGGTACGACTCCCAGCTCGGTGACGATGGAGTGCGGTTGTCAGGAGGGCAGCGCCAGCGTGTGGCTCTTGCGAGAGCGCTGTTGAAAGACGCTGACTTCCTGATCCTTGACGAGGCAACAAGTGACCTTGACTCAAATCTCGAACAGGATGTCCAGGCCGAGATCGAGGCGATGGATCGGGAGTATGGGATGATCGCGATTGCGCACCGACTATCAACCGTAGAGAACGCCGACCGGATCTACACAGTGGATGAGGGGGAGATCATCGAGCGAGGGACGCACGGTGAATTACTGGATAACGACAGCGAATACGCTAATCTGTACGCCATTCAGTCAGCTCGGTAGTCAAAAGCAACGTACAGTGTCATTTTTCGTTCTTCGATAGGACCCCTGATATGGAGATCCCTGGTGCTGAAATCGGGCCCGACTCACCACTTACTTCATCGCTGAAGCAGGCATAAATCACAATGGAGACTTGCAAGTCGCCTTCGGATTGGTCAACGCTGCTGTTTCTGCAGCGGCCACCGCGGTAAATTGCCAGACATTTTGCGCCGACCGATTAGTAACCCAAGATGCTAAACGAGGTGGAGTATCTAATTAAAAAGTTCAAATAGTACTGTATGGATGCAATCAATTTGGTCCGTACCGAACACCCTCTCCGAGAATCTTTTAACCAGTGATTGCAAATACGCAGTATGCGTGACAAACTGCAAAAGAGTAAGAAAATTTTGAGAGAAGAAGGATTAGTGGCCTTCCTCTCTAGTGTGTCTTCTTATCTTTCCTCGCGCATCATTCCCCTCTCCAGCAAAAATCTCAGACCATCAGCCGATGCTTCGCAGTTCCCTATCGTCTGGTACTTAAAGCCAATATACAATATATTATTTAGATTGAAATACGGAAACGGATCAGATATAATGGACGACGACTGGGACACACTCATTCTCTTAGATGCATGCCGTTACGATGATTTCGATAGTGTGTGCGATATTTCAGGAGATCTTAGTCATCGAATATCCCATGGAGTTGACTCACCTACATTCATTAAGAAGAACTTTTCGGGGAACAGGTTCGAAGATACAGTATACGTAACGGCCAATCCCCACGCCCATATGATTGAAGAAGATAATTTCTATAAGGTGGATGCAACTCCTATCGAAAAGTGGGACTCAACTATGGAGTGTGTTATGCCTGAAGAAGTTACGAAGGCTGCAATAGAGGCACACAATCACAACGAAAACAAGCGAATCATTGTCCACTATATGCAACCTCACGACCCGCCGATCGGACCAACTGGTAGAAAGCTACTCACGGAGAACAACATCTCTGGCATGAGATCTGACGTAGATGATCGGTATATCGGTGCTCTTATAGACGGGATAATAAGTGAAGAAGATGCAAGATGTGCATATAGAGAGAACCTCAGTATCGTGTTACAGGAGGTTCGTAACCTGGTTGAAAGAATAGATGGAAAGGTGGTTGTTAGTTCAGACCATGGGGAAATGTTCGGTGAAAAACCGTATCGGTTTCTCCCAAAGCTATACGAACATTATCACAACCCAAAAACTATTGAGCTCTGTAAAGTCCCATGGTTAGAAATTAAGCCGGAAAGTGAACGGCGAGTGATTCAATCAGGCGAAGGAGACGGAGCAGTAGATATCGGGGAAAACGCGTTGCAAGAGCAACTAGAGGCCTTAGGGTACAAGTGATCTCACGATACTTCGTCGAGGTTTTTTCTGAGAGCCTTGGTGATATCCTCGAAGATCTCGCGCAGTCCGTGCGTAATTTCCCAATCAGGATAATGTCTATGAACTTTTGAGAGGTCTGAAATCCACCACTGGTGGTCGGCTTCACGCTGTTCAGCGTGTGAATACTCGAGTGTATTTCCAGTAACCTCTTCGATTAGGTCGAATGATTCCCGCAGTGAGATTGAGTTCTTGCGTCCGCCGCCAACATTATACACCTGACCTGGTGAAGGTGACTCCAAGTACCGGCGAAAGAGATTCGCAAGATCCTTGGCGTGAATCACATCCCGGACCTGATACCCCTCGTACCCGTATATACTCAGTTCCTCTCCCGTGAGAGCAAGCTTTACGAAATACGGTTCCCAGTTGTGAAGTTCGACGGCGTGGGCAGCGCCCCCAGTAACACATCCCAGTCGGAATATTCCTGCTTTGATATCGTACATTCGCGCGTACTCTTGAACGTACAGATCCGCAGAGGCCTTCGAAACTCCAAACGGAGTGTGTTTGTTTTGGTCGATTCGCAACGATTCATCGAATCCGTTCCATAGTGTATCGTCAACTGGCTCAAACCGGTCACCGACTTTCTCGTATGAAAAGTAGTTCGGCATTTCGCCGTATACCTTGTTCGTCGATGTGAACACTAGTGGAATGTCTGGGTTCTGTGTCCGAACTGCTTCGAGTAGCTTCAGTGTGCCGCGTACGTTGATATCGAAATCTTCGTACGGGATTTCGATTGATCGTGGATGGGACGGTTGGGCAGCTGTGTGAATGATCCCATCAACACTGGCAACAATCTCGTCAAAGTCGTCATCACGGATATCCATTTGATGATGGTCAATCCGATCATCATCGAGATACTCGGTTACATTGGACTCAGTATTCCCTTCATCCCCGAAGATATCCCCGCGTCCATAATTATCTACGCTTACAACATTATAACCGTTCTCGATGAGTTCCTCGCAGCACATCGAGCCAATCAGTCCTGCTCCACCAGTTACCAGTATTGTCTCCGTCATTATATCACAGATTGTGTTTATCGGCGTCGGTGTATCGCAGTCTCAACGCAAGCGAATCTCGCCAGGTTCAAATAATCTCGGATTTTACTGAAGGCCGGAAACAGCGTGGACGTACTACTCGTCGATCTGATACTCGGAGACCACAGCGTCCCCTTCGCCAGTAATATAAAAAAAGAATTGGAGAGGAAAGGAGGCGTCTCAAATGTTGATTTCCTCACTTTGGAACCAGACGATCGATTGGACAATTATTTTGACTCGATCGAAGACGTGTATTTTCTCGAAGGCTACAATGGCGCAGGATACAATGACCCTGTCGTAAATTCATTTTCTAAGATGGTCGACTTTATTCAACAGCGATCATATACCGTGGTACACCTCCTACAAGTCGACAACCTGCTCGTCGAATCCGCCATTGTACTTCCAGATGTCAGCAGGCTACCGCCGATCGTCGCACAAATAAACGGCGCATTTTTTGGAGGGAATCAGAACAAACAGAGGCCATTAGTCAACAAATATACTAATAGGCTGTTGGCGTCACCACTCAACCAGGCCGTCGAAACTGGACTCGTTTGGAACAAATCAAGTGCATTGGTCGGTGATATTTGTCTGTATCGATGTATTCATGGCGACGTGTTTGACCAGATACTAGTACACACAAGTGCTGCGAAAGAGTACGTTTTAGACTTGTGTGAATGTACGACACCGATTACTGTTGTTCCAGAGCCTTCAACGGTCGAACCTCCAGGGTTTTCACAGGAATATGCTCGACAGAGGATCGGGTTGGACCCCACAGAAACAGTTCTACTCTTTTTCGGCGGACTCAGAAAAGAAAAAGGGATATATCAACTGCTCGAATCACTACAACTCTACAATGGACCAAAATTCACATTGCTTATTGCTGGTCCTGAAGCAAGTGCGACTCAAAAAGAAATCCGAGAAATCGAAAAATCTATTGATCCAACACTTTCGTTGAATATCAGATACATTTATGACAGCGAACAGTACTTCATCGCATCTGATGGTGTACTTTGTCCGTATCTGGATGAGTTCGGGGAAGAGAGAACCAGTCACGTGTTTCAAGAGGCACTCAGATTGCGACGTCCAGTAATTTGCCCTGCTTTTGGATCTTTCGAGTCTCGGTTGAATAGCTACAATCTAGGTGTTTTATACAGCCCCAACACCGCAGAAGGACTAAACAGGGCGATACAAAGGTTTGTTGAGAACCCAGAACAGTGGTACTCAACCGAGGATATGTTTCGATTCTATAAAAAACACTCATTCGAGAATCTGTGTTCTAAATTGCTCGAGGTTTACCGGGGCATCTCGTAAAGCCAACTGTCTCTCATCTGTTATACATTGATTGTTCGATACCACCGGAGAATAATGTGTAGGATAGTGCTATTTTTATCAGCAGGGCTAGCTTCACCCATAATTACCCCTACGAACGATTCTCAAGGACAACGAGATCGTTTCGTTTGACGAGATGGGGGACCACGCAAGAAAGTTGTCCTGTTTGTCGGTGACGAGGCCTTTGAATATTTTGACCAGGAAGCCCGCCTGTCAAACATTTACTTTACTTCTATGGCCATAATTGCTCGAAATTTTTAGTATGGGGGGTTTGCAAGAGACTAGTTCTAACTCCGGTTAATTGATGTGGGTTGAAATACCTTACACAAGTATGACAAAGCGAGCACTCGTGACAGGGGGAGCTGGATTTCTTGGGAGCCACCTAACCGAACGTCTCCTCGCGGATGGGTATCGCGTCATTTGTGTTGACAATCTAGGGAGCGGCCGTCGCGAAAATATCAAGCAATTTCTTCAGAACGACGATTTTCAACTGAAAGAAGTCGACATCCGGAAGGATCCAGGCCTTCCACCAACAGACGAAGTCTACCACTTCGCCTCACGAGCGTCCCCCAAGGACTTCACCGAATATCCGGTCCAGATTGCACTCACGAACACTGAAGGAACGCGACATCTCCTCGATTACGCCCGGGATTACGATGCTAAGATGATCTATGCCAGTACGAGCGAGGTATACGGTGATCCCGAGGTCCATCCACAAGAGGAGTCGTACAACGGTAGCGTGAACATCCGAGGGCCGCGAGGGTGCTACGACGAATCGAAACGATTCGGTGAAACGCTCACCGCGGCTTACAAACGGAAGTACAATGTCGATGTCCGGACGATCCGGATCTTCAATACGTACGGTCCGCGAATGCGCCCCGACGACGGTCGCGTCGTTCCAACGTTCGTCACACAGGCGCTGCGTGGCGACGATCTCACGATTTATGGCGACGGAACTCAGACTCGTAGTTTCTGCTACGTGGACGATCTGGTCGACGGAATTCGAGCGGTGATGCAAGTTGACGAGCCAACGTACGACGTGTACAACCTGGGGAATCAGAACGAACGAACCATTCGTGACCTGGCCAAAGAAATCCTTGAAGCAACGAATACTGAATCAGATATTACATACGAACCGCTACCCGAAGACGACCCCGGTCAACGGAAGCCGGATATTTCACGCATTCAAGAGGATCTGGGCTGGGAACCGACCGTACCGCTATCAGCAGGCTTGCAGGAGACGGTGGCGCACTTCGAGCGGATACTGCGTGAGTGAGACATGAGTCCGCTAGCCGATCTCGCTGCACGGGCTCGTCGACAATACGCGACAAACGGACTTCGCTCAGTTCTCGCCGAAGGTATCGAATTCGTGACGAAAGACGGATGGACAGAGGTACTGATCCGACGAAACTACCTTCCCCGATCCGAACTTCTCAACAGTACGAAGTCGCCGAGCCATATCCGCCACGGCGACGACGAATCACGATTCACCGTTTCGAATCCAACACAGCCCGAGATCCGTCGTGAATTCGAACCGTATCCCTCCGAGTTCGATCCGGACGCCAGATTCCTCTGTGACGTCCCAGATTGCCTCCTTATCGGGCGGTACGCGTTGGGCGTGTCTTCGGAGGGCATTTTGAGCGAAACGACGCCGTACGACACGACGGAATTGAGCAAGAAGATCGAGTCCCAGATCAGTTCATACGGGAGCTACCTCCGCGTATTCGGGTTCGATTCCGGCCGAAACGTTGACCATGAGCTTGAATGTGTATTTCCTCTCGTCGACAACGGACGCGGCTACTACCACTGGATGACTGAGTACCTACCGAAAGTTGGAGCATTACAGCGATACGATCGAGAAAGCGGAGTCAAACCAACAGTACTCATCCGATCGGACGCAGGGTCCTATGTCAGGGAGTCGCTCGAGTTCGTCGGCGTCGATCCAGCGCAACTGGAGGAGTGGAGCGGATCGGACACTCGCGTTGGTTCACTCCTTCTCACACAACACAGACCTCACAAATTCGACTACATTAACCCCCAGCAATCGACCTTCGCCCTTTCCCGCGACGACTTGCTTTGGGTGCGAAACCAAGTACGGCAAAGATTCGGTTACACCGAGAACAGCGGGAATCGAATTTACGTCTCTCGTCAGAAGGCAAACTGCAGACGAGTGAAAAATTACGGAGAGCTAACGCGCCTTCTGGAGCAATTCGATATTGAACCGTACGTTCTCGAGGATCTTTCGTTCGAAGAGCAGATGCGTCTGTTCAGCAACGCGGAGGTTATCATTGGTCCACACGGGGCAGGACTCACCAATATGATTGCTGCAAACGATCCATTGATCGTCGAACTGTTGCCGGACAAAATCATGAAGCCCCACTTTCATCATATCGCCAAGAGCATGAATTTCCAGTACGAACCGTTTGTCACCACAGCGTCTACAGAAGGGCTGAAAGTCGACACTACGGCATTGGAAAAGCACCTTCGAGCATTACAGAGACCTGATTGACATCATGAAAATCTGCATATTGACGTCGTCACACTCGACATTCGACACACGGATCTTCCACAAACAGGCCCGGAGTCTGACCAACGCAGGCCATGACGTTTCTATCGTCACGCCACACGAGTCCGATACCGTTCGTGATGGTGTTTCCATATGTGCTGTCGGTGACGAAGATATCGGAAGTGCTGGACTCGAACACGCACGGGCAATCTACCGGAAAGCCCGTTCAATGGATGCAGATGTCTATCACTTTCACGATCCAGGGCTCCTACCCTTCGGACTTTTGCTAGCGAAACGGACTGATGCGCGAGTCATCTACGACTGTCATGAACAGTATGAAAAGGCGTTTCGACGTTATGACTTCCCCCCAGATTATCTAAATCCACTTGTCAGTCTCTTCCCAGCGTTTCAGTCATTCGTCGCGAACAGGCTTGACGCAGTGATTACAACAACTGAAACAGCAGCTGAGGACTTTCGACGACGTGGTCAGCAGAACGTTGTAACTGTGAAGAACTTTCCACTCACCGGCCACGGCATGGCTGTCGATAGCCCGATCGAACGGGCGTCAGAACACGTCCTCGTCTACGTAGGCGGACTGAACGAGACACGAGGACTTGAGCCAATGCTCCGATTAGTATCAGCGCTTCGAGAACGTGACTACGATGTAGAAGCCTGGTTCTTAGGGTCAACTGCGGGGCAAGAGGAACGGATTCAGAAGCTTACCAGCCAACTCAAGCTTGCTGACAGCGTTACATTTACCGGTCGAGTTCCACATGAGCAAGTATATTCGTACCTCGCTAGTGGAGACATTGGGCTGGCCCTCCTTGACCCGGAGCGGTTCGAACAAGACATTCCTATCAAATTATTCGAGTATATGTATGCCGGACTCCCGATCGTCACGACACCGATCGGCGTCAGTTCGAAATACGTCGATGAAGACTGGGGCGTCATAGTCCCGTTTGACGAGACAGAAGCACAAGCGAAAGCAGTCGGGCGGCTCCTCGACGATCACGAGCGGGTTGAACAGATGGGAAAACAGGGGAAAGAGATGGTTGAAACCCAATATTCGTGGGAAGTAGAACAGGACCAACTACTCGAACTATACGATTCGTTCGATGTGGACACCAAGTAGATCCGGGAGTTCGATTACTTCGACCGAGTTACACCCGATATCCTAAATCGCGTAGCGTTTGATCGACGTTTTCTGAGATCGCCATCGTCTCCGAAGGTTCTTCCGCAACGAGCCGTTTTCGACTCCCTCCCTCGTGAACGTGCCACGGGACCTTCACGAGTTCGTCGACATAAACGCCGGACGGGTGGCCATAGCTCTTCATTGGGATCGGACGCTCTCGTTCCCCCAGTAACTCTCCATGGTCCGCTGAGATGACAGTCTTTCCCTCCAAGTGCTCCAGCAATTGCTCAACGTGTGTAAGAACGTACCTGAGGTTTTTTCGATAGGCCTCGCGGAGTTCCGTGTCAGAGAGGTCGTTCGCCTCGATGGTTCCATGAATATCCTTGCGGTTCTCGAGATGGTCGTTCTCGGGACCGAAATACGGTTGATGAGGCTGGAGATAGTGGACGAGAAGCCGTTTGTTCGGATATCGCTCAGCCGCTTCGATCGCTGCTTCCGTTACCGTCTCCGGTAACGAGCTCGAGACATCAGGCGCGTCAAGTTCGGTTGGGATATACTCGTGTACCTCGGCACCAATCCGGTCGTGCATGTGAGCATAATATCTGTTTGCAGAGACGTAGACTACGTCGTGCAAACGTGAATCGGAGAAATTCCCCCTCACGAATTCTCGGCTATTCGATCCACGAGAAATCCGAGCTTCGAGTTCACCGGGTATCGTGTTAATCCTCGCAAATTCATCGTATCTACAGGCATCGAGGATGAGGAGATTGTCCCAATCTTCGGAAAATATATCTATTCCGTCCGGGTTGTAGCGTTTCCGATTTCGTGCAATATTGAGTAGGCGATTCCACTCAGAAACGATGTAATGCGGGTTTCGGAGTCCTTTCCAAATCTGGGATAGCGAGTACATTCTCGATAGAAAGTGCTGTACGACCAACCAAGATAAAGAATCCGAAGTTACGAACGGCCAGGGGACGGGTCAAAGTTGACATCAGTAACCGAATTCGTGCATCGAAAGATGAAGGAACAATATTAGACCTGAGCTCTATTATCGACGATCAACGTCTCCAGGACATCGACGATATGTGTACCCGCTTCCCCATCTCCGTATGGATTTGGCTTCGATTCTGGTGAATCAGGTGTCTGAAGCGTTTCAGCAATGAGCGATTGATCCGCCCCGACGAGAACGTTCCAACCAGCTTCCACCGTTTCGGTCCATTCCGTATCGTCACGGAGTGTGACACAGGGCGTATCCAGATAGAAGGCCTCTTTTTGAATGCCTCCCGAGTCGGTTGCAATCTGTACAGATCCGTCCATGAGGCGAACGAAGTCGAGGTAGCCAACGGGATCTACGACCTGTAACTCACTCGTTGCTAACTCCCAGAGACTGTGTGCTTTCAGTCGATCCACTGTCCGAGGGTGGGCCGGCAAAACGACCGGATATGGGGCCGCCGCGAGTCCGCGAACGATCGATTCTAACCGACCAGGGTCGTCGGTGTTCCCAGCCCGGTGGACAGTACTGAGTACGTATTTGCCCTCGATAAGGTCGAGTCGCGAGAGGACGTCAGACATGTCACGAGCCCGATCACGTGCCCACAGGAGTGAATCGTACATGACGTCACCCACATTGTAGACCGAGTCAGTGATTCCTTCTGACTCGAGCTGATCGACGGCAGATTCGCTCGGTGCAAAGAGCACATCAGATGCGTGGTCCGTCAGAATTCGATTCGTTTCCTCCGGCATATCCCGATTGTGACTCCGGAGTCCTGCCTCGACGTGGGCCACCCGGACGTCGAGTTTGGATGCGGCGATCGCACCGGCCAGTGTCGAATTCGTATCGCCGTAGAGCAAAACCACGTCAGGTGACTCTTGTATCATCACTGATTCGAGTTCGGCCGTCATCTCTCCCGTCTGTTGGCCGTGTGATCCGGATCCAACTCCGAGGTTGTACGCCGGCTCGTCCATTCCCAGTTCGTCGAAAAAGACATCTGAAAGTTCTTCGTCGTAGTGTTGTCCTGTATGTACAAGCACTTCCTCGTGCTCGGGCTTGAGAGCACGTGAAACCACGAAGGCCTTGATGAACTGTGGGCGTGCCCCGACGACGGTAAGCACTTTCATTCTTGTTCTATCCAACCGGCTCCGATAGTATAGACCCAGTGATCCGTCCCATCGATATCCAGGGCCTGACGACCATCGACGACGACGAGCTGATCTTGGAACTGTTCCCAGTCGATTCCATCGAACTCTTCGTGGGCAGTGACGAGAACGGCAGCATCAGGATCGACATCGTAGATCTCGTCCCGAGAGATTGGCTTCGAGCCATCAAAGGCCGAAAAGTCTTCCAGTATTGGATCGACGACGTAGACGGACGCACATTGATCTACCAGTCGATCGACGATCGGAAGCGAGGGGGCGTGGCGAATCTCCTCTACGCCTGCGCGGTACGTGAGACCGAGGACGACGACCGTCGCATCCGATAGGGTCGTCCCCTGTTCGTTGAGGCCCTTAAGGAGTTTGTCAACGGTGAAGGCGGGCATACTGTCGTTTACCGAACGGGCCGTCTCCATCAGCGGCGAGGACGATTCGAACTGTCCGATCATGAAGTGTGGATAGTACGGGATGCAGTGACCGCCCACACCGGCCCCGGGAGTGTGTAGATTACAGTATGGCAACGTGTTAGCCGCCTCGATCGCCTCTGTTACGTCGATGTCGAGATCATCGGCGAAGGTCCCCAGTTCGTTAGCCAGTGCAATATTGACGTCCCGGTAGACTCCTTCGAAGACTTTGACCGCTTCTGCAGTCGTCGTGTCGGAAACAGCGATAACCCCCGCGTCGTTTATTTCCTCGTAAATCATTCGAGCCAAGTCAGTACTTTCTCGGTCGATACCTCCAACTATTTTCTGATAGGCACCCCGGATGTCTTCGAGTGCTCGCCCGCTTGCCGTCCGTTCCGGGCAGAACGCAAGGCCGAACTCCTGTGCGTCGAGTCCACTTGCCTCGACGAGCAACGGTTCAAGAACGTCAGCACATGTGCGCGGTGGAACCGTCGACTCAAGGATTACAATATCCCCGGCTTCTAATCCACTTGCTATATCTCTTGCAACTGATTGGAGTACAGAAAGATCTGGCTCGTTCTGTGCGTCGACCAGCGTCGGAACAATAACGACGTGGACGGTGGCGTCTGCCGCTGCAGATTGGGGATCAGACGTCGCTCGTAGCGAACCGTCCGTGACTACCGCAGAAACGAGGTCGGAGAGTCCAGGCTCGCGTTTGACATGAGATCTTCCTTCGTTGATCGTTTCAACGACCGACTCATCCACATCTGCTCCAATCACGTTGTGACAGGTGTCCGCATACACTGCAGCAAGCGGAAGCCCCATCTTTCCAAGACCGTACACGGCAACTGGTACACTGCCGCTACGGAACGCCTCGACTCGATCCTCAAAGGGCCGGGAGATATCATACAGTTTCATGCATAACGGTCTGGGAACGCTCGTTCATCTACGTTTCGTGCGAGGAATACCGCTCGTAATCCGTCTTCTCCAGTGACGACTGGTTGGGATCGAGTTCGAACCGCATCGGTAAACGAGGAGAGTTCGTTTTTCAATGGTTCAGTGTTGTCGACAACTGGCCGTTCCACGATGCTCTCATGACGGAACCTAACATCCCCATTCGTAACGACGTACTCCGGAACGGACTGGCGGTGAATATCGATACTTTGATCGAGGTAATCTACCTTCACGTAGCACTCCTCGGCGGTAATCGTGAGCTGGCGGATTTTCTCCTGGGTGACGCGACTGGCTGTAAGAGTAGCGATCGTTTCGTCAGGAAATGTGATCGTTGTCGTCGCGTGCTTGCCCGCCCGAGATCCCGCAACAGATACGTCACCGGGTTCCCCTCCAACGATCGAGTTCACGATGTCAAGATCGTGAATCATGAGATCCATGACAACCGAATCGTCAATCTGACGGTCAGGAGTCGGACCGAGCCGTCGAGCGTCGAGCGAAATAACGTCAAGATCCTGTATAACCTCGCGGAGAGCGACGACGGCGGGGTTGAATCGCTCTACGTGGCCGACCTGAAGGAGGACGTCATTGGCCGCAGCACGCTCAACCAGTAATTCTCCTCGTTCTGGCTCCGCCACGAATGGTTTTTCGACAAGTACATCGACACCAGCGTCGATACACTCACGCGCAATCTCGTAATGAAAAGGCGTCGGGACCGCAATCGAGACAGCGTCAACCCGATCGAGTAACTCGCCCCGGTCGAAAACAGCCGTATCACGCTGGTCAGCAACCTCCTTGGCCGCCTCGGTATCGACATCTGTAACACCGATTAATTCGACATTCAGCATTTGGTCGTAGATGCGTGCATGGTGGCGACCCATGCTCCCAACACCGATGACACCCGTTCGGACCGTCATCAACAATCACCTCGCACATAGTCCAAGACGGCATCGCTAATGGTCGATAGATCATCGGCAGAGAGACCTGGATGAACTGGCAACGAAAGAACCTCCGATGCAGCTTTTTCTGCAACTGGCGCAGAGTGAGTAACTGCATCGTATACTGGCTGGTTGTGGATACAGGTCGGATAGTATACTCCGGTTCCAACACCCACGTCGTCTAAATGATCCTGCAACCCGTCCCTGTCTTCGTACCGAATCGTATACTGATGGTAGACGTGCTTCGTTCCGGAGGGTTCAACCGGCGTAACCACAGCAGAGTCTGAAAGCGCTTCCGTCAACTCCGCCGCGTTCTGTCGACGACGGTCCGTAAACTCAGCCAGCTTTTCGAGTTGGGCTCGACCGATCGCCGCCGCAACACTCGTCATACGGAAGTTATGGCCGAGTTGATCGTGGGCATACGTGTCAGAACGTCCGTGGTTGATGAAGGTAGCAGCCTGTTCGGCGACCTCTTCGAGGTCCGTAACGATAATTCCGCCTTCTCCGGTCGTCATATTTTTCGTCGGGTAGAAAGAGAAACACGCGGCATCACCAAATGTACCAACCGGACGGCCATTGTACGAGGCACCATGAGCCTGCGCAGCATCCTCGATCAAGGTGATATCGTGTTCGTCCGCGATAGTAGCGAGTTCGTCGATTTTTGCCGGGAGACCATAGAGGTGAACGGCAAGAATGGCGTCGACATCGCGATCTGCGAGTACTGACCGGACGGAATCGGGATCCAACGTATAGGTCTCCGGATCGATATCTGCAAAGATCGGTGTGGCACCAGCGAGCCGAATCGCATTCGCGCTTGCTACGAAAGAGAACGGAGTCGTAAGAACAGTGTCACCAGGACCGAGGCCAAGCGCAACCATCGCCGTGTGTAGTGCAGTCGTCCCATTCGAGGTGGCAACCGCATGCGTCGAGTCACAGAGTTCTGCAAATTCAGTTTCGAAGCGGCGTACCTCAGGACCGTCGGCGAGCATCCCGCTTTCGAAGACTGATTCTACCAGGTCCAGTTCCTCGCGTCCGACATCCGGATTTGCGATCGGTATCATACTAAATTGTTCGTTCCGACGAGTTGTTCTGGGAGCGATTCGAACTGGGCAGGGGCCCCGATCGCCAGGGTGTCCGGTGGAACATCTTCCGTCACGACCGCACCTGCTGCCACGAACGATCGTTCACCGATTGTTACGCCAGGCAGAATTGTTGCGTTCGCTCCGACGGAGACAGATGATTCCAAAGTCGGGCCTTCGAGGGAGACATCCTTCCTAACGGGATAAGGGTCATTCGTCAAAACCGCCCGAGGCCCGACGAAGACATTATCCCCAATCGACGTCTCCGACGGAACGTAGACACCAGTTTGAAGACTCACATTCGACCCGATCGAAGATCGCCCATCGATGACTGTTTTCGTTCCAACGATAGTTTCCGCACCCACCGTCGTTTGCTCACGAATCAGAACATCGTGACCGGTCTGAACGCCGTCTCCGAGCGCGACGTCACCGTAGACGATACTTCCAGCACGGACAACGACGTCATCACCAAGTGTTGTCGCACCAGTGTTGTCGTCGTATTCGTAACCCAGAGTAACGTCAGCGTCTACGTGACAATTGTCGCCTTGTTCAGTCCTTACCATCAATTACCCGTATTTTGAACTCCAGGTCAATCAATCACTCGTTACACACGGACGTGAGAAGCTAGCAGGGTTCAAAAGTCCCGTAGAATCAGGTAGAGCAAACCACAAGTTACCGATCTCATCTACGGTTATTTACCATCACAGTATTGATCGTCTCTCTGTATGCATCGCTGATAGCATCCCATGTGAAGTGGTTCAGAACATAGCTGGCACCGTTCGACCCGCGAGCCTCTCTTTCATCTTGATCTTCGTACAGTTCGAGTATTGCTTCCCGGATGGCATCCGGATCTTCCGGAGTTACTGGAATGCCTGCCTCCGCATCACTAACAATCCGTGCAGCTTCCCCCTGGACACCCAGAACAATCGGATTTCCGGCGACCATCGCCTCAAATATTTTCGAGGGAATTGCATACTCAAAGAGGTCACGTTTTAGAAGATGAACGAAGGAGACATCTGTCACCTCCAAAAAGGCAGGTACCTCTGCTTTGGGCCGCTTGCCGTAGAAAATCATATTGGCAAGATTCCTCTCAGTGGCCTCACGTCGTAATGTGTCGTATTGATCGCCAAACCCGACGAGTGCAAAAACGATATCGTCGTGTTCTTCGGCTGACTCGAGTTGCTCAGCGACGTCTAGCAGGACATCGATTCCCTGGGCTGCTCCAACAGTTCCGATATACGAAACAACAAATGCCTCAGAAAGTTCAACATCTCCTTCACATACCGCAACATCAGACTGTTGGCCCTCGAAAAAGGATGGATCGATCCCGTTCCGATGGACGTACACGTCGTCATGGTGCGCGCCAGCTGAGACGACCACGTCGGTCATTCCTTCAGCAACGACCACTATCGCATCAGCCCGTCTATAGATGAAATTGGTAGTAGCATCGAGAGTCCGTATTGCAGGATGACCTGGATCAGAACCTGTCGCAACGAGAGATTCAGGCCACAAGTCTCGGACTTCGTAAATGAACGTCGAACGACGAACACTCGATATGACCCATCCACTAAGTCCGGTTAGGGGTTGCGGGCAGGTCGCCAGTACGGTGTCAAATCGACCTAACCAGAGTCCTACGAGTGTGCTGAATACGGCGAACCAAATGGCCTCCAACCCCCGCTTGATGAAGGAATCGTCCGGCGAAACTCCGAACGTCTTTAAATAAACGGCAGAGACATCCCCTCGGTTTTCTCGCTGAATCCATCCGTTTGTATATGCTGAGTCGACAGTGCCCTCTGGATAGTGAGGGACAGAAGTGAGAATAGTAACATCGTCACCGGAGGTAGCCCACCGCTTCGAGAGTTCATCGGCTCGGG
>JGI2924J29684_1077952_pt1 | contig 26326 bp, 24 predicted proteins | sample BenlonsequencITS_FD_29684 | JGI IMG/M metagenome (IMG submission 29684)
GCTCAACGCTGCGAAGCTCGAAGAACAAGACAACCTCTACATCTTCGCCGGTTCCGGTGTGTTCTCTGAACTAGATGTCATTGGTGACAACGCACCGATTGATGAGGATGCGTTTAAAAACCGCGTTCTGGTCGGATTTGAAATCGAAGCTATGTCCAACACCTGCACCCATAATCTTAAGGCTGCGACTGATCAAATGGGCATTGACAACATTAACTATGATTTCCGACCAACCGGTACTCATGCTTGGGACTATTGGAATGAGGCACTGCACCGTTTCTTCCCGTTGATGATGCAGGGCTTCGGGCTTGATGGTGGTCCGATCCCGGTTTATAACCCTAACGGTGTGTCCTCTAGTGAGTCTTCTTCTGAGCTGTCGTCTGATGTGAGTCTTGGCACCGTGATCGGTAGTGTGGCGGGAAGCTCCGGATCAAGTGAAGGCAGCAGCGTCCGAGAGTTCCTTGCAGGAAGTTCCGGATCAAGCCAATCAACAGGAAGCTTCTACGAATAGCTAGGGCTGCGCAAGATTCCAATGAGAAAACCTCTGACATCAAATGTGTCAGAGGTTTTGACGTTTCCCAGCTTTCAAGATTTCAGCAGCGTGCAGAAGGCCTATTCTTTGTCAGCAGACTGCTTCTTTTTTGAACCCCGTGGGACAAACACAGCGGCCGCGACACCGACAATGATGAACGGTGCGACGATCTCCCGCGATAAGTCCAACGCTGCAACAATCACATAAAGCACAATCAGGATTGCAACAATGAGAAGTCGGATACGCATGAACTTATTCACGGGGAAAATAGATCCTTTACTGTTTAACTAATTCTTCAAAAGGCAGCGGTGCTCTAATGCTCTGGATGATTCCACGCTCGAAAGCAAAAGGCTTGTAGGTTAGAAGGCTGACAAGCAGAATCACACAGGTTATGCTTCAGTTATATACCGTACGTCTTAGAAGAGGTAGAAGCATTCATAGGCTTCGCAGACTGAGCTTTAACGTGAGAATCAGCTTGTGCTTTAGCTGGAGTTTTATCTGGTTCTGGCAGTTTAGGGGGAACAAGAGTCCATCCCAGCACTGGAACTCGCGAGATCAGATAGGTCAGGTACCCGCCGAGCATCGCGCAGGCAAACGCGATGACCATCCACGTATTGGTGTGGTGCCACAAACTGTCAGAGAAGTTATCAATCTCCATGAAATTCCAGCGCAAGCCGAAACCAAAAATCAGCGATAGTCCTGTTGCATGCCCAATGTAGATGGGAAGGGTGTGCCTACCAATAAGTTTCAAAAACTCCCCTACTGGCTTTATTCGGCCAAGCCATACGCACAACACAATTCCTGCAGGCAGGGAAACAATCCGAATGATCATTCCAGGAAGGTGATCCATATCGAATCCAGTGAGGTTGCCGCCGAGTGCATGAGCAAAAGTATCGCGGAGGTTCATCAGCCACAGCACGCTTGCGCCATGGTTTTCGCTGTCGCGCAGCCCATTTGAGATCACGCCCAAAGCAAGTCCCGAGACATAAAGGACCGCTGCAAACACTATTGCTTTTGGCCTTGTTGCGGCTTCTGCAAAACGCGAAATCAGTGGGCGGAAGTAAGCGCCAATGAGGAATGTAGGCAAGTAAATAATGGACTTGCGTAGAATCTCAATCTCGCTATAAGCCGGCATAAGTAGCCACAGTGAGGCCACCAACGCCACAATTGCCCAAGCTGGGAGTTTTCTCGTTGCCCATAAAAATAGGTTGAAGATGACCAAGAAGTAGAGGAACCAGTACATATTGGTGGCCGAGAGCATCGAGCCGCTGTACCATTCCCATGTTCCCGGTGCTCTACCGGTAAAAACTGTGCCCTCGAGGCGGTGTAGATAAAGATTCACTGGAGTCCACAGCAAATATGGAACCAGGTAGAACCACAGTCGCCCGCGGAAAAGTTCACCAAAGCTTTGATTCAGAACTTTAACTGCAAAAAATCCACTCACCATAAAAAATAATGGCATCCGAAGTGGATCAAGCAGTGCGTTCAGGTGGGACATCATGGTGTCCTGGCCACCTGGAATTGCCAACGACACGTGTAGTAACACGACACCTAGGATGGATATTCCCTTGGCGATGTCTGGCCAATCCATACGAGCCTTGTTCTGGGGAGCCGTCACCTGCTGTGGGGCTGGGTTTAAGTTTCCAGTTTTCACGGTGGCGGACAACTCCTAAAAAAGACGATGCGCTCATTTCGCAGCGCAACCGTCCGACTCGATGTATGCCAAAAAGATTAACAATTAGTTAAATCTTGAAGCCTAACCGGTACAACCATACCGTTCTGCCACCCGAATACGAAAAGACTCACACAAAAACCCCAAGGTTTTTAACAGAAAAGACCCGATTACTGTGAAGGAGCTGTGCCCTCCGGGTATCCTTTTCCTTCCTCCAGAGCGTTTTTCACATCTTTAGAGTACGCATCAACATACGGCTGACCAGTGAGATCAGCAAGAATGAACATAACGTGATCTGTCAGCTTGCGCGCTGCTTCGTAGGTTCCAGGCTTCAACCCATGTTCTTTGACGAATGCGAGGGGATCAATTGGGCTTCCTACCTTGATCCTGACTTTTGCGGGTTTCGGAAACCAACTTCCGATAGGGTTCGCGTCCCGGCTGCCAATCATGGCAACGGGGATAACTGTCGTACCAGTTTCCATCGCAACATAGGCCATTCCGGTTTTGCCCTTGTAGATGCGACCATCGGGCGAACGAGATCCTTCAGGGTAAATACCGAAGAGGTCTCCCCGATCCAGCACCATTTTGGCGGTATTCATCAAAGAATCCATGGCATTATCTGCGGTGCGGTCCAGGGGTACTTGCCCCACAGAAGTAAAAAACCACTTCTGCATCTTGCCTTTAATACCTGGTGATGTGAAGTATTCGGCCTTCGCTGGGAAGGTCAGCTGCCGTGGGCACAGCAGGGGAAAATAAAAGGAATCCATCACTGCTTCGTGGTTGGACGCCATGATCGCGGCACCTTCTGCAGGGATGTTTTCTTTGCCTTCGATCTCCGGGCGGTTGTACACACGCAAAAACGGGCCAATTAGCACATACTTGAAAAGCCGATACCAGTTGTTTTTCATGATGTTTGGGTTTACCCCTTCTTCGCGCTTTACTGCTGTAGGAACTTCTAAGAATACGTTACCCACGATGTGTATTTTGCTGCGAAGCTACCAAAACCACTTTTTAATTTCTTTAAGGGGTGGCTCTTTTGGTGGACATGCGTCATCGCAGCCCACCGAAAAACACCTAGTTGGCTTCCACTACAGAGCGTCGAGCTAGATCAGCGACACCGATCATGCCAGCATCCGCACCCAACTGAGCTGTGGCAACGCGTGCCAAAGGGCGATATCCTGCGCCGACGATGCGGGTGGAATAGTGGTTGACCGAGCGATCCAAATAAAGGTCGGCAGCATTGGACAGTCCGCCACCAATGATGATCATGCCTGGGTCAAGGACATCAGCAATGATCGCCAAAGTTTCGCCCAGCCACTCGCTGAAATCTTCCAGAACGGCGAGAGCAAGTGGGTCTTCTTGGCGCGCTGCCGCAGTGATCGTTTTTCCATTGATGGAATTCGGATCGGCTTTGATCTTGTCAAACAGCCCGCTGTTGCGGAATGAGCCATGCGAAGCCAATTCACGCGCAGTGTAAACCAAGGCAGTACCGGAACAGTAACGCTCCAGGCAGCCTTCTTTGCCACACGCACATGCGCGTCCGCCACGAACAACACGCAAATGACCAAATTCTGGTGCCGTGCCATATGCACCACGGTAAATTTCGCCTTTTTCAATCAGCGCTGCACCAATTCCAGTGCCGAGTGCCAACAAAACCCAGTTGTCAGCGCCTTGAGCTGCACCAAAACGATGCTCACCCCACGCTGCTGAGTTGGCATCATGTTCCAAACGAACAGGCAGGCCCAAAAGGTTTTCCAACTTTTCACGCACTGGCTCATCGCGCCAAGGAAGGTGCGGGGCAAATCGAACAACCTCGCACTCAGGATCCAAAAATCCCGCGACGGCAAGTCCCACAGCACCAACCGGGTATTCGGCCTTGAGCTGTTCGACTAGATCAAAAATCCCCTGTTCCATTGCCTGCGTCGTGCGCGGCGACGGCGCCGACAAACTGGTCACGATGCGCCCGGATTCGTCGACAAGCCCGGCTCGCATGTTGGTGCCGCCGATGTCAAAGCCCACCGCGAAACTGGCCGGTTTTTGTGGCATAAGAGTGCCCCTCGCGTTCTACACAGGATTTAGGTGAATTTAATCTTTCAAAGTATAGCTATCAACAGCTGTCCAACCATCATCGTGGTTCACTCTGCAAAATATTGGTCAACCGCTCCCCCATGATTTCCCACGACCATTCGGCCTCCACATGCGCCCTACCTGCAGCGCCCATCGCGGCGCGGCGGATCGGATCGTCGAGAAGCTCAATTAAAAGCTCAGACAGCTTATCGACGTCCGACCCCTCCACAACCAGGCCAGTTGCCGGAGTCACCGTCTCTGGCGCGCCGCCAGAGGTGCCGGCTATCACCGGCACTCCGCAGGCTTGTGCCTCGAGATAGACAATGCCCAAGCCTTCAACATCAAGTCCGCCACCGCGGGTGCGCGCTGGCATCGCGAAAATATCTGCGGCGGCAAGCGTGTTGATCATATCTTGATATTCAAGGCGCCCAAGGAATTTCACGTTCTGGCTCACGTCAGTGGCAAGGCGCCGCAAAGTCGACTCGTATCGCCCACTGCCCACAATGAGCAACTGCGCATCTGGGCGCGCCGCAATCACCTGTGGCATCGCCTTGATCAGCGAGTCCTGGCCTTTCCTCGGCACTAAACGCGAGTTACAGGCAATAACCGGGGTGGTGTCCGTGAATCCTAGCTTTTTCCTTGTTGCGCTTTTGTCCTCTGGCGTGGCCGGAGTGAATCTCTTAACGTCCACGCCGGAAGGCAAATGTTCAAAAGTCGGGTGCGATCCAAAAGCACTTTTGAATCTGCGCAGCGTGTACTGCGAGATATAAGTCAGCACGTCCACCTCAGTGCCGATTTTGCGCAACGATTGTCTCGATCCAGGAAGCATTGACCACCCCACCTCATGCCCATGAGTGGAGGCAATAACCTTGCTCGCACCTGCCTGCTTCGCTGTGCCTGCCATCAACGCCAACGGAGCCGCAGCACCGAACCACACATTATCGATCTCTCGCTCACGAATGATCTCCGCCATAGCGTGTGCCGTTGTTGGGGTGGGCAGCATCACCGAACGAGGCCACCTAATGACCTCATAGTCCAAAGTCTTGTCGTAGGCATGCGCTTCCTCAGCGTTTTGAGTCGACGCAAACACCACGATCGACTCAGGATCTTGAGTAGCGATGAAATCCCTCAAATAGCTTTGGATTCCGCCGATCCGTGGAGGAAAATCATTGGTCACAACGAGAGTTTTTCGGGATGCAGACACAAAGATTCTCCTGACGAACTATTTCTTAGTAGCGACGCGCACCATAAAACGGTGCTGAATCAACAGATACCACCTGCACAGGGATTCCGTAGTCTGAGGCGTGCACAATCTTTCCGTCCCCAATATACAGTCCCACGTGAGTAGCACCTGGGTAATATCCAATGACATCGCCAGGCTGCAGCTCATCTCTGCTCACCGGCGTTCCGCCAGCCATCTGAGCTTGAGACGTACGTGGCAAAGTCTTACCCATCTGCTGATACGCCCAATAGATCAAACCTGAGCAATCAAACTCATTTGGGCCAATGCCACCCCAACCATAAGGGCTTCCCAACTTAGACAAGGCAGCATCCACCGCACCCGAAGTCGCAGCGGAAAGACCAAGCAAATCAGTCAGATCAATGTCCAATGGACCATTCTTAGCAACCCACATTTCCCGCTCCTGTGGCGTCAGGGCATCCACCCGGTCTCGGATCTCCGATTTTCGACCATCCAATGCTTCCTTTTCAGATTCAAGCTCCGCCTGGCGTACCTTCAGCTGCCCCAACTGGAACTCCGCTTCCGCCTTAGTACGGTTTGCTTGATACACAGCTTCTGCGGACTTCTCAGTCTCCGCGTTGAGGGATTCAACCACATCACTAGTGGACTTAGTCAACGTTGAAAGGTAGCTCATCCGATCAATCACGTTTTGTGGATCTTCTGCAGACACCGCAATGCTCAAAGGATCCGTGACTGTGCCACGATACTTCGCCTGAGCGATCCGATTGATCTCCGAACGATAAGCTTCGACATTCTCCGATGCTTGATCAGCCGCCTCACGGTAGCTTACCGACTGCTCCTGAACTTCCTTGATCGTGACCTCACGAGCCTCAATATCAATCTCAAGCTGTTTGACTTCCTCATTCTGGGCAGACGTTTCCTGAGAGACATGCTCGATATCAGCAATCAGTTGATCGACTTCCTCCGCACCGGAATGCGAAGGCACCAGAATCAGCGTGCTTGCGATAACACATGACGCCACAACGCTCACCCAACGGCGACCAAACATCTTCAAAAATCCCCTATCAACCTCATTCAAGCAACTCCACTACTCTAACCCGATTACAAAAGCCTAGCCAAGGAAAAGAAGCAAGCCGCTCTCAACTTTTTCAAGGAGTGCGGCTTGCTTCAAAAGCTTAAGACTTTATGCAGATTAGAAACGAACTGCAGAGTGGAATGGCATGTAATCCAAGGAGTGCTCAGACAGAGGGGTGCTGCTGTTCAGTGCGTGGATAACGGTGCCGTGGCCGGAGTAGATACCAACGTGGGTAGCGCCGGAGTAGAACGCAACGATGTCGCCAGCCTGAAGGTCAGAGTAAGCAACAGGGGTGCCCTGTGCAGCCTGAGCCTGGGAGGTACGTGGGATGGACTTGCCAACCTGGCTGTATGCCCATGAGGTAAGGCCGGAGCAGTCGAAAGCGTTAGGACCGGTAGCACCCCAACCGTATGGGGAACCAATCTTGGTGCGCGCTGCATCAACGATTGCCTGACCGGTGCTTGCTGCAGGTGCAGCCTGTGCTGCAGGTGCATCAATGACGGCTGCGTAAGCAGTAGGAGCTGCCTGGCTGCTAAGGGAAGGGATCCACTGATCGATTCCTGGAACGTTGTTAAGACCTGGAGTGGTCTCGATGCCAGCGATGTCAACGCTGATTCCGGTGCCAGGAACAACAACCTCAGCTGCCTGTGCTGGGGAGGCGATAGCTGCGGTTGCTCCAAGCGCAACTGCAGATGCTGCTACAGCCTTGCGAGTTGCGTTTGAATTGTTGCGACGGTGCTTACCCACTGATGAAACTCCAAATTCTTCCTGTTTGCTGACCGAGTTAGCTGTCGGGTTCGGAGCGGAAGGCCCCTATCCCCACTCCTTCTCTCTCTGCGAGAGAACCCTTGTGGGAAACTCACCCCAGGAACACGTTTGGTTCCCCGGCTCGCCGCACGATTTAAAGAATTTCTCTAAACTATGCTTGCGATTAAGCGTCTATTTGTTTCTGTAATGCTGGCGGAAATTCGGTGTCCGTCCCGCAATGTCTCAATAAGGTTACGAAACCGCAACAACACTTGTCTAGCCCAAGCGAAAAAATTGGTCGTTATCGAACCGTTATCGCGGATTAATTTGACCGAGACGCAAGTCCTCCACTCAGACCCCAACTACTAAGGGTTCTCCCCTAGAACCCTGAGAAGGCTAGATGACCTGCAATTTCAGGAAACTTCCAGTAGTCAAATCGTTTTCACAGAGCCGAAAAATCGGCACTAGTTTCAGCAATGATCTCACTATGTGACATTAATCACCATTGGCGGCTTATGCTTTGAGATTTGGAGTTATGAAAACAATTTTTAAGCCACACCGAGCTGGATTTTGAGCGGAATTTGAGCGAAGTTGACACTGACCCCAGGCGACCTAGGGCGTAATGCTCACGACGAAGAACACTCCTTATATATATAAGGAGAAGAAAACTCTACGCTTTCCACGCGCCTGCACGTTGCTTCACACCGCCACAAGCTACATATAAGGCAACTACAGGCTCTACGCCACTCCTCGTGTGTCAAAGAGCCCTCTCCCTTATCTTCAGCCTCGTCTGAATAGAGAAAAACTCCCCGATGCGGAGACCTTTCGATTCAGGTCCCTACAGCGGGGAGTTTCAGAGATGAAGTCCTAGAAACTAGTTCTTGCCCTCATTCTTGTCACGCTCAATGTTTGCCTCGTTGAGTGCACGAAGAGTGTTCGCTTCCTCAATGTGGTTTGCGTGCTCAATTTCCTTAGCCTTCGCACGGATGTCTTCTGGATCAGGTCCGAAGAATCCACCGCGGGTTTCAACCTCAGCGTAACCAAGCTGGTTCATCTGCTTTGGAACCGCAGCGCCAGCGTATGGCAGTGGGATTGGGTGACCATGGTCATCAACTGGGCCAAGTGGCTGGTGAACTTCAATGAAGGCACCATTTGGCATCTGCTTGATGATACCGGTCTCGATGCCGTGCTCCAGGACCTCGCGGTCAGAGCGCTGCAAGCCGATGCACAGTCGGTAAGTGATGAAGTATGCAATAGCTGGTCCAACGATGAGGCCGATACGACCGATCCAGGTCATCGCGTTCAGTGAAACATGGAACTGCATTGCGTAAACATCGTTACCACCAGAAACGGTAAGCAGGATGTAGAAGACAAGCGCCATGACACCGAGTGAGGTGCGGACTGGAACATCGCGAGGACGCTGCAGCAAGTTGTGGTGTGCATCGTCGCCGGTGAACTTACGCTCAATGAATGGGTAAGTCACAAGCAGAACCACGAGGATACCCAGCATCACAGCAACCCAGAAGACTGCTGGAATAGTGTAGTTACCGAGGTAGAGCTCCCATGCCGGCATGACACGAGCAGCACCATCTGTCCACAGCATGTAAACGTCAGGCTGGGAACCAGCAGACACCTGTGAAGGGTTGTACGGTCCAAGATTCCAAATTGCGTTAATGGTGGTGACACCAGCAAGCAGTGCGAGGAAACCGAAGACGATGAGGCCGAAAGCAACAGCCTTAACTGCGAACAGAGGCATGATTCGGATACCGATCACGTTGTTCTCAGTGCGGCCAGCGCCTGGGAACTGGGTGTGCTTCTGGTACCAAACAAGTGCCAGGTGAGCTGCGATCAAGCCAAGCAGGATAGCTGGGATGATTAGAACGTGTGCGATGTAGAAGCGGTCCAGCATCAGATCGGATGGGAAGTCTCCACCGAAGATCAGCCAGTGCATCCAGGTACCTATGATCGGAAGACCAACGATGATGGCGGACATGATTCGAAGACCAACACCAGAGAGCAGGTCATCAGGCAGGGAGTAACCCATGAAGCCTTCAGCCATACCCAGGATGATCAGAACAACACCGATGATCCAGTTTGCTTCACGTGGGCGACGGAACGCACCGGTGAAGAAAATACGGAGCATGTGAACCAGCATGGATACAACGAACAGCAGGGCTGCCCAGTGGTGCATCTGGCGGATGAACAGACCACCGCGAACCTCGAAGGAAATATCCAACGCAGTTGCGTATGCACGGGACATCTCCACACCGTTCAGTGGGAGGTAGCCGCCGTCATAAATGACCTTGGTGATTGATGGGTCGAAGAACAGGGTCAGGTAGACACCAGTCAGCAGCAAGACGATGAAGCTGTAAAGCGCAATCTCGCCGAGCATGAAGGACCAGTGAGTTGGGAAGACCTTGTTGATCTGGCGACGGATACCCGACGCCATGGTGTAACGGGAATCAAGATTGTTTCCCACGGTAGCTAGACTCATGACTTACGCTCCCAGAATGCAGGGCCGAGTGGCTCAATGAAGTTACCAGCGGCGATGAGGTAGCCCTCTTCATCAACGGTAATTGGCAGCTGTGGCAGTGCACGGGCAGCAGGTCCAAAGACTGGCTTTCCGTAGTGCAATGCGTCAAACTGCGACTGGTGACATGGGCACAGAATACGATTGGTCTGAGCCTCGTACAGTGAGGTTGGGCAACCAATGTGTGTACAAATCTTGGAGTAAGCGTAGTAGTCACCGTAGTGGAAGGACTCCTGGCCTTCGCGTTCGATAACCTTTTCAGCGTCAGCGGTACGGAGACGGATCAACATAACTGCGTTGCGTGGGCCGTGCACCGAGTGCATTTGGTGCTCGTAGACGTCCTTCGCAGGATCGTATTCAGCACCGTCGTTCACCATTTCAGCTGGAAGTGGGAAGACAGTTTCCATGGATGCTGCTGCCAGATCTTCTGGGCGCATACGAACCAGGCGGGAAACACCAGTGGTTGACCAGTGCTCACCGGTTGCATCGGTGTGGGACTCCGCAATTGCTGCAGTGTCGCGGCCGAGGTAAACCTTGACGTCGTTCTCAACGAGAGTCCAACCGGAAGTCCACAGGGTGCCGTCACCCTGAACGTCCATTGGGCCTTCCTTAGGATTCCAAGGGTTCTTGATCATACCGCCCATTGGAGCGATGATGGTCAGGCCGGCCAGTACTGCTCCGCCACCTGCAAGTCCCATGATCAGCTTGCGACGACCAAGAGTAGAGGTCTGCCAAGAGTCATTGAGAAGTGCAACGATGGTGCGGCGGTCAACTTCTTCAGAAGGACCGTCGTGGCGACGCTGTACTGCGATTTCCTCTGGAATGAACTTCTTGACATAAAGGACAACTGCAAATCCCAGGGACAGGATGCAAAGACCGGAAGTAATACCCAGCATTGGGGTGTACAAGGTGTACGCCAGGAGACCTTCATCTCCGTGTGCCTTGTACTCCCAAGGCCAGAAAATGTAGGTAGCCAGGAACCCAAGTCCACCAATGATGCCGAGGACTAGCCAGAAAGTAACTGCACGTGCAGCGCGCTTCTCAGCTGGGTCATTAGCGATTGGGAAACGTTCCTTGCGGTATGCAATGGTAACGTCGTCCAGCTCTGTACCAAGTCGTGCAAGATCCTCATTGCTCATCGCGTTGAGTTCTTGGGTTGTGTACTGTTTGTCGTTGTTGTTACTCATGAACGTGATCCAATCCACATAGCGGCGGCCACGAGGACCAAGATGCCGAATACCCACATGAACAGACCCTCAGCCACTGGGCCCAAGCTACCGAGTGAGTAACCACCTGGTGATGGGGTCTCCTTGGTGGACTTGATGAAGGCGATGATGTCCTTCTTCTCATCTGCGGAGAGCTGACGATCGGAGAACTTAGGCATGTTCTGAGGACCGGTAAGCATAGCCTGGTAGATTTCCTGCTCGTTTGCAGCATCCAGGTTTGGTGCGTACTTACCAGAGGACAGTGCGCCACCACGACCAGTGAAGTTGTGGCAGGATGCACAGTTCAGGCGGAACAGATCTCCGCCGCGAGCGACGTCGGCGGAGGTAATCTGTCCGTCGTAGTTTTCGCCACGGAGCTCCTCCATGGCGAGGGTGCCGTCCTCGTTGTAAACGAGTCCTGGGCCACCGCCATTAGCTGCAACATATGCAGCGATCGCAAGGGTCTGTGCCTCGGTGTAACGAGGAGCCTTGCGCTCAGCCTGAGCCTCGTTACGCAGTATTGGCATACGGCCGGAGTGAACTTGGAAGTACACTGCGCCTTCGCCAACACCTACGAGGGAAGGACCGCGGTCCTCAACACCTTGGAGGTTTACGCCGTGGCAGGTGATGCAGGCGACATCGTAGAGGTCTTTACCCTCGGAGATAAGTGCCTGATCGTCACGCTGAGCGGTAGCAACTTGAGCATCTGGAGTGATCGCGGTTGCGAGGATTCCTGCTCCGCTCAGTCCAATGGTCAGAGCCAATGCACCTGCGACGGTGCGCCGGACCTTGCGGCGATTCTTGACCTTCTTAGCAGAGGGTTTAGCCATGCTATTTCCCTCTGGGGTCTGCGGGTTGGTTTCCATCATTTCCCTTTGAATCTCGACTGTGGAAGTGAAGGGCATAGGGAACCTCAACAACGTTGAGGATTCCTTACTGCCTACTGAATGAAGTAAATAGTGATGAAGAGGCCGATCCAGACCACGTCAACGAAGTGCCAGTAATAAGACACAACCATTGCTGCGGTTGCCTGTGCCGGAGTGAACTTCGACTTATGGATTCTCATAAGAACCACAACGAAGGCCATAACACCCGCGATCACGTGCAGTGCGTGGAAACCGGTTGTAATAAAGAATGCCGATCCGTAGACACTGCTCTGGATTGTAAGTCCGTGACCTACGAGAGTGATGTACTCGTAGCCCTGTCCGATCACGAAGATTGATCCGAGGATAATCGTGACCAAGAACCACTTGCGGAGGCCGTAAACGTCACCCCTTTCAGCCGCAAAAACTCCGAACTGGCAAGTCACTGAGGAAGACACCAGAATGACCGTAATCAACAGTGCGTAGGGCACGTTGAGGTGATCTGTCTGCTCTCCCCATGATCCATTTGCCAGTCCGTTCGCACGGGACACGAAGTACATCGCGAATAGCCCGGCGAAGAACATTAATTCCTGAGACAGGAACACAATGGTGCCGACACTGACCATATTCGGACGGTTCAGTGCCGCAACACGTTGTGGTGCTGCCATACCTGTATTTCCAACTGCGCTCGTCACGCTATCTAGTATGGCTGTTTGGTTGGCCAAAGTCACTTCAAGCCCCCCGTTTCAATTGAAAGTTTGAACTCGGCTTTTGATGCGAATTTTCCCCCAATTCGCAAACTTTTCAATCGACCTTCCGGGAACTTTTCGTAGCCCTTTTACGACAGTTACATAATTGCAGGTTAAAGGGTTCACAGGCAGTTCCAATCTGCCCCAAATCACACTCGTCCCATTTTGAAGAACTCTCAGAGTGTGCCCAAAGTGGTTTCCGCAGGTTTTTGCCTGAGAGACACGTCACAGAGTTTTTCACCCCATTGGAGCCCCACATACAACTTTTGGTTGAACCCGAATAAAAGGCGTTTTTGCAGCTTAATGCGATTCATGTCCGCCCACTCCCCCACTTTTCCGCTTTCAGAAACTTTTCTCGATTTTGCGGGAACTTTTTCAATTTTGCCGATTTTCGTATTTCACAGCGCCTCGGTCTGCCCTGTTGGATAGTTTCGTCACGGTGATCAAAGTTGGAAAAGCCTGTGAAAACGACAAAATGCTCAACCCTATCGGACAGCCAATAGGGTTGAGCATATGTGGTTTTAGTACTAGTGCTTTTCTTTTGGCACGCCGTACTGAAGGTTGAGCTTGGTGATCGTGAAGATCAGGAGCATCAGACCAACTGCGATCATCCAGTAGTGGAAGTACACAACGCCGAATGCAAGGAATCCAACCGCACCGGACATAGCTGCCGGCCAAATGGAGCTTGGGCTGAAGAACCCGAGGGTTCCTGCCTTGTCGGCAACCTCAGCCTCTTCCCAGTCCTCTGGAAGAACATCTACGCGGACTTCAGTGAAGTGAAGGTAGACACCGAGCATAAGCGTCAGACCTGCTGACAGGACCAGGGCCACAGAACCGACCCACTCAACACCTTTAACGCTGCCGCCATCACTAACGTGCATTGTTGCGAAGATGTAGATGACAGCCATTGCGGCCATGAATACGGTCGGGCCGTACATGAGTTTTGCTGAAGACTTCATTTTTTCGCCACTCCTTCTTAAGCGTTGCTCTGAGTGTTTTCGCCGTCGCGGGTTGCGGTGCGATCGGAAACGAATGGGCTAGTGGAAGTAGCGTAAGGAGCTTGACCAATGTGCTCAAGTGCCTGAGCGTTGGTTGCGTCTGGGTTGGAGTCACGGAAGCTGATGTACTCAGCGAAGGAATCGCGATCGACGACACGAAGCTCGAAGTTCATCATTGCGTGGTAAGTACCGCACATTTCTGCACAGCGACCAACGAATGCGCCTTCCTCAGTGATCTCTTCAATCTGGAAGACACGCTGGGACTTGTTTGCCTCAGGGTGTGCGTAAGCATCTCGCTTGAAGAGGAACTCTGGAACCCAGAAGGAGTGTGCAACGTCAGCAGATGCGAGGTTGAACTCGATTGGGGTGTTCACAGGAAGAACCATCACTGGGATTTCATCAGTGGTTCCGAGGGTTTCAATTCGGTTGAACTCAAGGTAAGAAACGTCAGACTTTGAGTTGCCGTGAATTGGGTTATCTCCAGAAGGATCCTTCTTGGAAGCCTCGGCAGCTGCCTGACGCTCCGGGTCGCTTCCTTGGTAATCCTGTCCACCAGGTGCCAGTGAGCCATCAATTTCGGAGTATCCGAACTTCCAGTTCCACTGGTAAGCGGTGACGTCCACGGTAACCTCTGGGTTCTTATCCAGAGCGGTGACCTTGTCCTGAGTTTGAACGGTGAAGAAGAACAGCACCATAACAATGATGATCGGAACGATCGTCAGAACGAGCTCAAGTGGAACGTTGTACTGGAGCTGCTTAGGGAATTCACCCTCGCCGCGCTTTTCAGCCCTCTTTGCGCCCCAGGCAAAGATGGCGGTGAGGAATAGACCCCACATGATGATGCCGATGATCCAGGCAGCAACCCAGACCCATGACCAGAAGTTACCCATGGCCACTGCTTCAGGGGTAATGCCATCAGGCCAACCCATACGTAGGAAATCTCCAAGCACACCGCCAGGAGGGGCGACTTCACAGCCTGCCATGGCGAGGCCACCTAAGCCCAAGACACCGCCAAGCAGGGCCTTGCGCTTTAAACCACGCTTATTTTGCTGTTCCACGTGTGTTCTGCCTTCCTGTCCACACAAAAACCAGAGACCTTACGGTCATTTCTATCTTCGCAGAATAGCCTATTTGCCAGCCGATTCCATATCTTGTGTTTGGTGGAAATATCTTCGTGGGTTTCGTTTTTAGGGGCGTCAAATGTCTTTCAACTGCAACGATATGCCCGAATCCTCAGGTGGAATACCTAAAGTCTAGGCAATTGGTGTATGCCACGTCACAGACCATCAACCTTTTGATTGCCCTTGAAATTCCCCCACCCTTACCCCCTACGTTCCTACAAGGTGCATGTATTAGGAAATCAATCTGGTTTTCAGGAACCTTTGAGAATGCTGCAATAGTCAGCTGACGCACGTTGCTTGAGGGAGCTTTCGTCAATTTTGGCGTGCCCTTTTCACCTCAGATGTAACTTCGCCGTATCGTTGACACGAGATTTAACAAATGCAGCGTCTTATTTCTTCCAACAAAATTTCTTTGCGATTTAAGGCGCCTTTTATTTCAGGAGGATTTTTCAATCATGTGCGGCCTTCTTGGCATATTGACTGCAAATGGGAACGCTGAAGCATTCGTTCCTGCACTCGAGCGGGCCTTGCCATGCATGCGCCACCGTGGTCCTGACGATGCCGGCACTTGGCATGACGCCGATGCAGCGTTTGGATTCAACCGCCTCTCCATCATTGATATTGCACACTCCCACCAACCACTGCGTTGGGGACCTGCGGATGAACCCGACCGCTACGCAATGACTTTCAACGGTGAGATCTACAACTACGTTGAGCTGCGTAAAGAGCTCTCGGATTTGGGATATGCCTTTAATACTTCTGGCGATGGCGAGCCAATTGTTGTCGGTTTCCACCACTGGGGCGAGTCCGTGGTCGAGCATCTCCGCGGAATGTTCGGCATTGCCATTTGGGATACAAAGGAAAAGTCGCTTTTCCTTGCGCGTGATCAGTTCGGCATTAAGCCACTGTTCTACGCAACCACCGAGCATGGCACCGTGTTCTCCTCAGAGAAGAAGACCATCTTGGAGATGGCCGAGGAGATGAATCTAGATCTGGGCCTTGATAAGCGCACCATTGAGCACTACGTGGACTTGCAGTACGTGCCCGAGCCAGATACCCTTCACGCGCAGATTTCCCGCTTGGAGTCAGGCTGCACCGCAACAGTTCGTCCGGGCGGCAAGCTGGAACAGAAGCGTTACTTCAAGCCTCAGTTCCCAGTACAGAAGGTCGTAAAGGGTAAGGAGCAGGACCTCTTCGATCGCATTGCCCAGGTGTTGGAGGATAGCGTCGAAAAGCATATGCGTGCCGACGTGACCGTAGGCTCGTTCCTTTCCGGCGGCATTGACTCAACCGCAATTGCGGCGCTTGCAAAGCGCCACAACCCTGACCTGCTCACCTTCACCACCGGTTTCGAGCGTGAAGGCTACTCGGAGGTCGATGTGGCTGCGGAGTCCGCCGCTGCGATTGGCGCTGAGCACATCGTGAAGATTGTCTCGCCTGAGGAATACGCCAACGCGATTCCTAAGATCATGTGGTACTTGGATGATCCTGTAGCTGACCCATCATTGGTCCCGCTGTACTTCGTGGCAGCGGAAGCACGTAAGCACGTCAAGGTTGTGCTGTCTGGCGAGGGCGCAGATGAGCTGTTCGGTGGATACACCATTTACAAGGAGCCGCTATCGCTTGCTCCATTTGAGAAGATCCCTTCCCCACTACGTAAAGGCCTGGGAAAGCTCAGCAAGGTTCTGCCAGACGGCATGAAGGGCAAGTCCCTTCTTGAGCGTGGCTCCATGACCATGGAAGAGCGCTACTACGGCAACGCTCGCTCCTTCAATTTCGAGCAGATGCAACGCGTTATTCCATGGGCAAAGCGCGAATGGGACCACCGCGAAGTCACTGCGCCGATCTACGCACAGTCCCGCAACTTTGATCCAGTAGCCCGCATGCAACACCTGGATCTGTTCACCTGGATGCGCGGCGACATCCTGGTCAAGGCTGACAAGATCAACATGGCGAACTCCCTTGAGCTGCGAGTTCCATTCTTGGATAAGGAAGTTTTCAAGGTTGCAGAGACCATTCCTTACGACCTGAAGATTGCCAACGGTACCACCAAGTACGCGCTGCGCAGGGCACTCGAGCAGATTGTTCCGCCTCACGTTTTGCACCGCAAGAAGCTGGGCTTCCCTGTTCCCATGCGCCACTGGCTTGCCGGCGATGAGCTGTTCGGTTGGGCGCAGGACACCATCAAGGAATCCGGTACTGAAGATATCTTCAACAAGCAGGCTGTGCTGGATATGCTGAACGAGCACCGCGATGGCGTGTCAGATCATTCCCGTCGACTGTGGACTGTTCTGTCATTTATGGTGTGGCACGGCATTTTTGTGGAAAACCGCATTGATCCACAGATTGAGGACCGCTCCTACCCAGTCGAGCTTTAAGTCTTAAAGCCTAAACCCCCTCCTTCTCAAGGAGGGGGTTTCACTATTTCCTGAGGACAAAGCAATTACGCCAGCAAACACAAAAGCTCGGCCGTAAACAATGCGTCCAGGGCCGAGCCTTTATTCCTACATAACGGAATCTCTTTAGTTGAAGGAGTCACCACAAGCGCAAGAGCTGCCTGCGTTTGGGTTGTCGATGGTGAAGCCCTGCTGCTCGATGGTGTCAGCGAAGTCGATCTGAGCGCCGAGCAAGTATGGGGTGCTCATCTTGTCAACGACAAGGCGAACGCCACCGACGATGTCTTCCTTATCGCCATCAAGGGTGCGGTCGTCGAAGTAAAGCTGGTAACGAAGGCCAGAGCAGCCGCCAGGCTGAACGGCGATACGCAGAGAGAGGTCGTCGCGGCCTTCCTGATCGATGAGTGCCTTAGCTTTGGACGCTGCGGACTCGGTCAAGATAACACCGGTGTTGGTTGATGGAGCGGTCATCGCTTTAGTCTCCTTAACTGTTGGCCCTTTGAATTACTTTTAGGCCGGGACATCATAGGCTTGCAGTGTACTCCCCTTTTTACGGATCTCCGGCGAGTGATGCTGGATTACGTTCATATGGGAAGCGGATGGGTGTTCCCCAGCCTACTCACCGTCCACAGATGAGTAAACCCGGAAAAACCCGTATTTAGTTATTGGTTTTACCTGCGTGGGCTGAAAGTCTTCACTTTTAATCCTTACAGATGGTCGTTCTGATTCCTTTCAACGATGAAGTGTGCACCCCTATTCCCGATTTGGGAGGTTTTCCTTGTAGCCTATTGAGTGTGAAACTTCCTTGGGATAAAAATAAGAACAACGAAGGGGCTGACGCTGCAGGCCAAGACGCCAGCTCCACCCCTGAGACCGCTACGCCTGACGCTACTGAGCAGAAATTGCCAAAGGGGCACACGGCACCGAAGGGCCGTCCCACTCCGAAGCGTCGTGAAGTTGAGTTAGAGCGAGGTGTCGTTGGCGGCCAGTCTTTGGCGCCTACTGATACTTATGCGCAGCAGCGCCAGAAGCGTAAAGAATTTAAAGCTTCTATGACCAAGGAAGAATTCAAGGCATACAAGCAGAAAGAGCGCGATGCCCGAGTTAAGCGTCAGCGCGAAACCCAAGCTGCAATGGATCGCGGCGAAGATGCTTATTTGATGGATCGCGATAAGGGCGAGGTTCGCCGTTTTGCGCGTGACTGGGTGGATTCCCGCAGGTTCTTGTCTAACTTTGTGATGCCAGTAGCTATTGCTTTGCTGGTTGTCATGCTGATCGGTAACTTCAACCCATCATTCGCTGCGACTTCTTCCATGGTTGCCATGGTTTTGATGTTGGGCTTCCTGATTGAGGGCATCACCACTGGTCGTCGTGTGAACAAGGCTGCTCGCACGAGGTTCCCTGGTACCACCGAGACTGGTTTTGGTCTGGGTTACTACGCGTATTCCCGCACCATTCAGCCTCGTAAGTGGCGTACCCCTCGTGCACGCGTTGAAATTGGTGCTGAAGTCTAGCGCATGCGCACGTTAGTTCTTGGCGGGGCCAGGTCTGGTAAGTCTGCTTTTGCAGAATCACTTGTTGGATCTGGTCCCGTTTTGTATGTCGCAACGGCAAGGCCTTCGGGAGATGATCCTGAATTCGCCGAGCGCATTGCGGTTCATGCGGAGCGGCGCCCAACGTCTTGGGTGTTGGACGAGGAGGGGGACGTCGATAAGCTTCTTGCCTCGCCACCGGCCATGCCGGTGCTCGTTGATGACCTGGGCACCTGGCTCACGCACGCCACCGATGCGTGCGACGGTTGGGAGGCGAGTTCGGCGCAGCTTGAGGCCAAGATGGATTTGCTTATCGACGCCATCCTCCACTTTCAGGGCGAAGATCTGGTAATTGTTTCACCTGAAGTTGGTATGGGAATCGTCCCGGAATATAAATCTGGGCGCCTTTTTCGTGATCGCATCGGCACACTTAATCAGCGTGTCGCAGCGATTTGCGAGAGGGTTGTCTTCGTGGTTGCTGGTCTGCCACTAGAGTTGAAAACGTTTTAAGAAAACAGTCGGTTTGAAGGAGTTGTTAATGGTTCCAGCAGAGCTTTTTGCGCGTGTGGAATTTCCGGATCATAAAATCCTGGCTCAGACGAAGGATTTCCATGACTCCCTCACCAAGCCACCCGGATCTTTGGGCAAGTTGGAGCAGATCGGCTGTTTCATTTCCGCATGCCAGGGCCAGATTCCGCCACGTCCACTCAACAACTCAAAGATCGTTGTTTTCGCTGGCGATCACGGCGTTGCAACTAAAGGCGTGTCCGCGTACCCATCCTCAGTAAGCTTGCAGATGGCTGAAAACATTACAAACGGTGGCGCCGCCATCAACGTGATTGCACGCACCACCGGCACGTCCGTCCGACTTATTGATACCTCCCTCGACCACGAAGCATGGGGCGACGAGCGCGTATCTAGGTCCTGCGGATCCATCGATGTTGAAGACGCCATGACCCAAGAACAGGTCGAACGCGCACTGAAGATCGGTAAGCGCATTGCGGATCAAGAAGTGGACGCAGGCGCCGACATTTTAATCCCCGGCGATTTAGGAATTGGCAACACCACCACCGCCGCTGCCCTCGTTGGAACGTTCACCCTCGCAGAGCCTGTTGTTGTCGTAGGCCGCGGCACCGGAATCGACGATGAAGCCTGGAAACTCAAAGTCTCCGCGATCCGCGACGCCATGTTCCGCGCCCGCGACCTGCGCCAAGACCCCATCGCCATCGCCCGGAAAATCTCTTCCCCAGACCTTGCAGCCATGGCAGCATTCATTGCCCAAGCAGCAGTTCGACGCACCCCCGTGCTTCTCGACGGCGTTGTAGTCACCGCCGCAGCCCTCCTAGCCAACAAACTGGCCCCAGGTGCCAGGCGTTGGTTCATCGCAGGACACCGCTCCACCGAACCAGCGCATTCCGTAGCTCTAAACGCACTGGCCCTTGATCCCATCCTGGAACTTGGAATGTCCCTTGGCGAAGGCTCCGGCGCAGCCACCGCACTCCCCCTGGTCAAGATTGCCGTTGACCTGATGAACGACATGTCGACATTTTCTTCCGCCGGCGTCGATGGACCCCTAAACGCCTCTTCCGAAGCGCCCGAGCAAAACACGGAGTAACTTTCTAAGCGATGTCCGGCAAAGCAGGCTTTACCCCCGAAGATCCCGAAGACTCAGACAACCGCCACGGGAACCCCCTTTTCGAAGGTATCTTTACCGCACTTAATTGGATGACCGTTCTCCCCGTCCCCGGCGCATCAGTTTTTGATCGCACCACGGGCGCCCGGGTAATGGCCTCTTTGCCCTTTGTTGGCTTCGTTTTCGGAATGTTCACCGCGATCATCATGTGGGCTATCGGCCCCATTTCAGGGGTGATCCACGTCGATGGACTTTTAGTTGCCGTTCTGATCGTCGCGTTCTGGGAACTTCTTAATCGGTTTATGCACCTCGACGGCCTCGCAGATGTCTCCGATGCTTTGGGTTCCTACGCAGCCCCACCACGCGCACGAGAAATCCTTGCCGATCCCCGCACCGGACTTTTCGGCCTCGCCACCGCCATGCTTTCCGTTCTCCTGCAGGTCGCTGCAGTCGCATCGCTTGTCGATTCAACCGTGTGGTGGATGATCTGCTTCATCCCCGTTCTCGGCCGCATCGCTGGACAAGTAACCGCACTGAAAAACCACAACGCCTTCTCCCCCACCGGCTTTGGCGCACTAGTCATCGGAACGGTGAAATTTTGGTGGATCGCGCTGTGGCTCTTGGTTACTGCTGCGTTGGCTTTTTGGTGCGCAGAATTAATTTCTCCACTTTCACCGCTGACCAGTGTTAACACTCCCTTTGTCGCTGGACCTTTCCCCGCTGCAATCAACCCCGCCTGGCTTGGAGGCTGGGTTGCGATAACCGCAGTCGTGGCATGTGTTTTCGCAGCACTTTTCAGCCGCCGCTTATCACGAAGTTTCGGTGGACTCAACGGAGACTGCATCGGCGCATGCATTCATCTCGGGGCGTCGATTTCTGCAGTGATGTTTGCTGTTGTCGCCAATGCAATGGTGTAAAGCGGTGGCGTCTTTTGGGAATGGGTGGATTTCATGACATCTCCCTGGGTCGATTTAGGCCGTGCCAGTTTGTCCCAGGTGTATTCCCTTAGCTTTAGCTTTGTTGGTCGCTTAGACGCCATTCTGAGAGGCCTACTTTTACCAGTCCTCGCGTGAAAAGTGAGTTGTTTCCGAAGCAACCAAACTGGCGTGCCAAGACTTCGGAAATTCCGACTTTTCTGTCACGTGTGTCTGGTATCGCCCCCTCAAAACCGGACAGGCGTGCCAAAACTTCCAACTTTTCGCCAATCTTGTCACGTGTGTCTGGTTTGGCTTGAGCCGACCATCGGAACCGACCAGGCCCCACCCAAACCGACCAACACCCACCAACTCAGACCGATATGCGCCCCGACCGCGCCCCACCTTTAAGCCGCTCAAACAACAATCCCCCTGCCCCATCACCCAATCAAGGATGCGGAACAAAAGGATTTCAAAAGAGTGCGGGTTTTAGACCTGATCGCGAGGTGTAATACGCATGCGGTCAATGTTCATGTGCTTTGGAAGGCTCGCGACCCAACGCACAGACTCTGCGATGTCTTCAGCGGTGAGGTTGAGGACGTCGTCATAGACTGCTTCTGCGCGTTCTTTATCTCCGCCGAAACGAACGAGGGAGAATTCTTCCGTGGCAACTCGACCTGGATCGATCTCAGATACGCGAAGGGTCTGCTGGTGGGTTTCCAAGCGAAGCACACGGTTGAATGCTGCTACACCGAATTTTGCTGCGTTGTATCCAGCTCCGCCAATGTAGGGGTTTTCTCCTGCAATGGAACCAATGTTGATCACGTGACCGTCACGTGCGATGAGGCCGTCCATGAGGGCTTTGGTGACGCGCAAAGTGCCCAGCACGTTGGTTTCGTACATCCAGGTCCAATCATCAATGTTGGCGTCATGGATGCTGTCTAGGCCTTTGGCACCGCCTGCGTTGTTGACCAACAGATCGACTTCCCCAACGGTGACTGAAAATGCGTTGACTGATTCTTGGTCAGTGACATCGAGTGCCACTGCAGTTCCGCCGATTTCCTGAGCGAGTGCTTCCAAGCGCTCGAGGCGACGTGCTGCCACAATTACTTTCCAACCGTCAGCTGCCAATGCTCGAGCTGAAGCTGCGCCAATTCCGCTTGATCCACCAGTTACGACCGCAACTTTTTGCCCATTTTCAGCCACTGCATTCTCCTTAAAGTCACCTACGTTTTGTACAGAAACCAGCATGCCACTTGGGCTGGACACGTCCTACCCCTGCTTCCACCCCCTACGTCTCATAAGAGCTTGTCAACGCAAAAACCCCGCTGCAATAAATCAGGGTTTAATGCAGCGGGGTCTTAAAACCGGTTGATTTAGCCAACCAGTGGGTAAAGCCATCCGTTTTGGTCTTCAACGTTTCCTTGCTGAATTCCGGTGAGGGTTTCACGAAGCTTCATCGTGATTTCTCCGACTTCATTGTTGTTCACTTCGAAGGTGCCGTGAGCTGATTTCACGGTGCCAACAGGGGTGATAACAGCTGCAGTACCGCAAGCAAATGCCTCGGTCATGGCGCCAGACTTTGCGTCTTCTTCCCACTCGGTGGTGGTGATCTTTCGCTCTTCTACTTCGTATCCCAAGTCGCGTGCTACTTGTAGAAGTGACTTGCGGGTGATGCCTGGAAGTAGTGAGCCGGAAAGTTCAGGGGTGACTAGCTTGACTTGGTCGCCGTTGCGGTAGATGAACCCAAGGTTCATGCCACCCATTTCTTCGATGTACTTGTGCTCGATGGCATCCAACCATACGACCTGGTCACAGCCCTTTTCCGCAGCCTGGGACTGGGCAAGCAAAGAAGCCGCGTAGTTGCCAGCAAATTTGGCGTCACCAGTTCCGCCGGGTGCAGCGCGGACGTAATCTTCGCTCAGCCAGACGGAAACAGGCTTGATTCCACCGGTGAAGTAAGCGCCGACTGGGGATGCGATGACCAGGAACTTGTAGGCATCAGCTGGGCTGACACCCAAGCCAATTTCGGTGGAGATCATGAATGGGCGCAGGTAGAGGGAAGCTTCTCCGCCGTACTCAGGAACCCAATCCTGATCCGCGTCTACCAGCAGTTCAAGTGCTTTAATAAAGTCCTCGGTTGGCAACTGTGGCATTGCCATTCGAGCTGCTGAACGCTGCATACGCTCGGCGTTTTCATCAGGACGGAAAGTCTTGATGGTTTCGTCCGAATGGCGGTAGGCCTTAATTCCCTCAAAAATTGCCTGTCCGTAGTGGAATACGGTGGTGGCAGGATCCATAGGAATCGGCGCGTATGGCACTAATTGGGCGTTGTGCCAGCCTTCCGACTCGTTCCAGTCAATGGTCACCATGTGGTCGGTGAAGAACTTACCGAACTTCGGTGCGGCAAGAATTTCCTTCAGACGATCGGGTGACGTCGGATTTTCGGTACGGGTTACTGTGAACTCTAATGACGTCATGGATTTTAAGGTACACCTGCTACCTGACAGATACACTAGTCAGCCCCATTTTATGGGATGAATAGCCAATTTCGTCTCACGGTTTTGAGGAATGGCTAGGCTTGTTAAAAGTTAGTTTCAATTTGATGCCTCCCCCAACCAAAGCGGAGACACAACTTCAACGAGAGGACTCAGCTTTCAATGGCGAAAAATGCCTACAGCACAACAGCACCAACCAAGGTGTCCAAGGATGCCACTCTTCCAGTTCGTGGAACGGTCGCTGAACTCAAGCTCGAAAAGAAGTTGCCAAAGAAGATTGATGCCATCATCGTCGCGATTTTTGAAGGCGAAGATTCCATCGAACTCGCCGGCGGCGAAATCCTCGATTTCATCTTCAGTACCGAGCAGCAGGCCGACATCCTCACTCAGCTCGAAGCTGTCGGCGCAAAGGCCACCGCAAACAGCATCACCCGCGTCCCAGGCACCGACGTTGCGCCTGTCATTGCGGTTGGTTTGGGCAAGGCTGATTTGCTTGACGACGAGACCCTCCGCCGCGCTTCCGGCACGGCGGCCCGCTCCCTCGGTGGTTTTGAAAATGTCGCCACCACCATTGGCGATTTGGGACTTGCAGCAGCGGTTACCGGTTTCGGCCTCGGTTCTTACTCCTACGCGGGTCTGCGCAAAGAAACCGAAGAATCCAAGGACAAGACCACCACAGTCACTTTCATCAGCACCGGCAAGGACGACAAGGATGTCTTTGTGGAAGCTCAGATCATCGTGGAATCTGTCCTGCTCGCTCGCGACTTGGTGAACACCCCTTCATCACACCTGTACCCAGAGTCCTACTCAGTAATTGCATCCAACGAAGCGTCCAAGCACGGCTTGCAGACCACCATCCTGGATGAGAAGCAGCTTGCTGATCAAGGTTTCGGCGGCATCCTCGCAGTCGGTAACGGCTCCTCCCGCAAGCCTCGTCTGCTGCGCATCGATTGGAAGCCACGCAAGGCTAAGAAGTCGATCGCTTTGGTTGGCAAGGGCATCACCTTTGACACCGGCGGAATTTCCATCAAGCCTGGCGCAAGCATGGAGAACATGATCTCCGACATGGGTGGATCCGCATCCGTATTGGCCACCATTATCGCTGCAGCTCGTTTGAACCTGTCGATCAACGTCTCCGCGTTCCTACCAATGGCTGAGAACATGCCATCCGGTGACGCTTTCCGCCCCGGCGATGTCATCACTCATTTCGGTGGTATCACCTCCGAAATCTTGAACACCGACGCTGAAGGCCGCCTCATTCTGGCAGATGCCATTGCTTACGCTTCTGAAGATAAGCCTGACTACCTCATTGATGCGGCAACCCTGACTGGTGCTCAATTAGTCGCTTTAGGCCTGCGTACTTCAGGTGTCATGGGTACCGATGAGTTCCGCGACAGCGTTGCCAAGACTGGCCGCGAGGTTGGCGAGCAAGCATGGGCAATGCCTCTTCCTGAAGAGCTCGATGAGCAGGTTAAGTCCCCTGTCGCTGACCTGCGCAATGTCACCAATTCCCGTTTCGCAGGAATGTCTGCTGCGGGTCGTTACTTGCAGGAATTCGTTGGTGCCGACATCGAGTGGGCTCACGTCGATATCGCTGGCCCTGCATACAACACTGCTGGTGAATTCGGTTACACGCCAAAGCGCGCAACCGGACAACCAGTGCGCACCTTCGTTCAGGTTCTGAAGGATCTGTCGGAAAGCTAAACGCTAGTTAAAGATCAGGATTCTCGCCGCGCTCAAATTTAGCGCGGCGAGCTTTTTGTTCCTCACGCTTTCTTAAGATGCGCTCATATTCAATGCGTTCGCGCATCCTTTGGGGGTAACCGGTCTCCTCAACATCATAAACCGGAACGCCGAGCTTTTTCGCGATAACATCAATCCCTTTGGGACCGCCGATCCTTCGGCGGACAAAAACCCCATGAGCATCAACCAAAACGACAGACATCTCATTGACCAGCGTTTCCGGTTCAACGAATGCCTCAACAAATGGCTTATCCTGCACCCATTGCATCAAGAATTTTAAATCTTCCGGGCGCACAGTATCGCCCGGACCGCGTGGTGGGCGGAGGTTAGAGCGAGGAGTTTTACGACCAAATAAATTGAACACAAGCCTATTGTAGGGGGCATCTGTTTAGCTTGATATGACCCGAACACCACACATCACAAATTGAATCGGTATCCTTTGGGGTATTAGTTTCCGTTTTAACGACACGACTTGCGAGGAGTCTTAAAATAATGGCGTTCTCCGTAGAGATGCCCGAGCTGGGCGAATCAGTAACCGAAGGCACGATCACCCAGTGGTTGAAGTCTGTTGGTGACACTGTTGAGGTAGATGAGCCGTTGCTCGAGGTCTCAACTGACAAGGTCGACACCGAGATTCCCTCTCCTGTCGCCGGTGTCATCCTAGAGATTAAGGCTGAAGAGGATGACACCGTCGACGTCGGCGGTGTCATTGCAATAATCGGCGATGCTGATGAGACTCCTGCCAACGAAGCTCCTGCCGACGAGGCACCAGCTCCTGCCGAAGAGGAAGAACCAGTTAAGGAAGAGCCAAAGAAGGAGGCAGCTCCTGAAGCTCCAGCAGCAACTGGCG
>JGI2924J29684_1077951_pt1 | contig 26265 bp, 18 predicted proteins | sample BenlonsequencITS_FD_29684 | JGI IMG/M metagenome (IMG submission 29684)
GTGCTTTAACACCTTCACCTGGACGGTAAGCTTTATTGATAGCTGTGATGCCTTTACCAAGTTCTTGGTTAATGCCTTCAGTTGTTGTCGCTTTATCAACCGCTGCAATTGCTGTATTCTTAGCTGCGTCAACCGCTGCTGTTTGTTTGTCTTTATCAGCTTGAGTTAAGGTCGGATCCTTAGCAATAAGAGCTTTCACTTTAGCAGCTTCTTTTTCAAGATCGCCTTTGGCAGTCGCTTTACGAACATCAACGCCATCGCCATGTTGGTATTGGTTGTTGATGTTTTCAATACCCTTACCAAGAGCATCATTGATAGCATCAGCTGTTTGAGCATCATCAACAGACTTGATTGCGTCTAACTTAGCTTGTTCAACTTTGTTGATTTGATCAACTTTTTGGTCATGAGTCAAGGTTGGATCATCATTGATTAGTTTCGTCACTTTGTCTGCTTCTTTAAGAAGAAATTCTTTGGCAGCATTACGACGATCATTAAGGTTTTGACCTTCTTTGTACTGTGCCAGGATGTCACGAACACCGTCACTATATGCTTTATCAACACCTGCAGCATCCTTAGCTGCATCAATATTCTCGATACCTTTAGCATACTCTGTATCAACACCTAATAACTGTTCTTTACGTTGATCATCAGTAAGCGTTTTGTCTTCAATAATGAGAGCTTTTGTCTTAGCAGCAGCTTCAGCAAGGTCTTTCTTAGCAAGGTCTTTACGAGCTTCGATACCTTTACCAATAACGTGGGCATTTTCGATCGCTGTGACACCGTCACCGTAAGCTTTGTCTGCTTCATCTGCATCTTTAGCTTCAGCAATCTTATCAGTCGCAAGTTCAAGCTCTTTTTGAACCTCTGCTTTTTGTTGTTCTCTCACTTCTGGTGTTAAGGTTGGATCAGCCTCAATTTCAGCAGTGACACGTTTAGCAACAGCTTCAAGAGCTTTCTTGTGCTCATCTTTACGAACGTCAAGACCTTTACCTGACTTGTGTTGGTTCTTGATGCTGGTTACACCGTCACCGTACGCTTTGTCTAAAGCATCAGCATCTTTAGCCTTAGCAAGTTCTTCTTTAGCTTTAGTTGCTTCTTTATCAACATTGCCACGTTGTGTTTCTTTTTCAGCTTCAGTCAAAGTCGTATCTGCTGTGATAGCGTCCTTAGTTGCTTGCGCCACTTCGTCGATTGACTTGTTGTGTAATCCACGACGAGCGTCGACAGGGTCACCTGACTTGTGTTGGTTCTTGATGTCTGTAACACCTTCACCGTAAGCTTTGTCTAAAGCATCAGCATCTTTAGCTTCATTAAGCTTAGCCATGCCTCTTTCTTTAGCGGCATCTACGTCTTTAACTTGTTTAGCTTTTTCTTCAGTCGTCAAAGTAGGGTCTTTTTCAATCGCACCTTTAGTTTCTTGAGCGACTCTATCAAGTTCCTTACCATGAGCCTCACGACGAGCGTCGATAGAGTCACCTGACTTGTGTTGGTTCTTGATGTCTGTAACACCTTCACCAAGAGCATCGTCAACCTTGTCAGCTGTGTCAGCTGCGTTAACAGCTTCTATCGCTTTCTTAAGTTCAGCGTCAACAGCTTTAGATTGCTCTTCTTTTTCTTTGCTTGTCAAAGTTGGATCAGCTGAAATCTTGTCTTTCGTTGCTTTAGCTGCTTCTTCAAGTTTAGCGACTTGACCTGACTTACGAGCACCTAAGTCTTGACCTGCTTTATGGACGGCATCAATTGTTGCTACGCCTTTATCACGTGCGTCATTGATAGCGTCTGCTGTCTTAGCAGCTTTCACGTTATCTTTAGCTTTAGTAAGAGCTGTCTCAACTTCTTTCAGTTGTTTTGCTTTATCTTCTGTCGTTAGTGTAGCATCTTTATTGATTTCTCCACGTTCTTTTTCAGCTGCTTTGTCAAGAGCTGTGTTAGCATCTACTTGAGCTTTTTTAAGGTCACCAGTTTTATGTGCTGCTTTAATTTTTGGTGTGTGCTCTGTAACAGCTGTACTTACTTTATCAGCATCATCTGCTTTAGTGATCGCATCTTTACCTGCTGCCAAAGCTTTGTCAGCTTCTTTCACTTGAGCTTCTTTAGTAGCTTTGTCAAGGGTATCATCACCATTTATTTTAGCAACTGTTTCAGTATGAGCTTTTTTAAGATCTTCAATAGCCTTATTCTTAACACCTTCAAGATTACCTTTAACGTGAGTGTCTTCAATAGCTTTCTTAAGTTCTGGAACTTTTTTATCTAGTTCTTCACGTGTCTGAGTATTTTTAACATCAGTTTTAGCTTTTTCAAGTTCAGCTTTTGTTTTGACTTTTTGCTCTTTTTTCTCATCTTCTGTCAGAGTTTTATCAACATCAATAGCTTTTTCAGTATCATCTGCTTTTTGCTTCAATTCTGCAAGAAGTTTTTCTTTATCCTTGTTCAAATCACCTGGGATATGTGCTTGAGGAATATTCACTTTCCCTTCTTCAAATGCTTTTTTAATAGCATCAGCATTTTTAGCATCTTTAACTTTTTGCGTGTCAGATTTTAAGCGTTCCTTAGAGTCAGCAATTTGTTTCTCTTTTTCGTCTCTTGGTAATGTTTTATCACCCTCAATAGCTTTTTCAATTTCTTGCTGCTTCTTCTCTAATTCTGCAATAGCATCAGATTGTTGATCTTTAAGCGGCGTTCCTTGTTTATGAGGTAAATTAGATAAGAACTCATCTTTAATAGTAGTCAAATCTTCATAAGAATTGGCTTCCATAGCTGTTTGCTTAGCTACATCATAAGCGTCATTGACTTTTTTCTTAGCAGCTGCTTTCTCATCAGTTGTTAGAGTATTATCGTTATCAATTGACTCTAACTCTTTTTGAACCTCCTTATCTAAACTATCTAAAGCTTGTTTTCTAGCTTGATCAGCAGTTCCAGCTTTATGTTGATTTGGAATTGAATCTGGATTTTTTTCTTTATCAACGAAAGCTTCTTCTGTCACTTTAAGAATCTCTAAACTATCTGCAGCTTTAAGAGCTTTCAAGCCCTCATCTAGTCTTGCTTTGGCTTTTTCTTTTTGAGCTTTTTTCTGTTCCGGACTCAACCATGGATCTTTTTCAATTGCTTGTTTAGTAGCTTCGTGAGCTTCCTTAAGTTTAACTTCAGCCTTATTTACCAAATCATCTTTATTGCCAGATTTGTATTTATCGGGAATAGAATTTCCCTTACCTTCATTCTCAGAAACATAATCAGCTAAGTCTGTCTCAAGCTGAGTTAAAGTCTGAGCACTTTTAATTGCTTCTTGGCCTTTTTTAAAAGTAACTTCCGCTTGTTTTAACTGTTCAGCTTGTTGGTCTGGCGTCAACCATTTATCTTGATTGATTTTTTCAAGAGTTGTGTCATGTAATTTTTTAAGTTCTTCTTGTTTAGCAGCTTTAACTTCTTTTTCTTTCCCTGGAATATGCTGATTAGGAATTGACTCAGGATATTCTTTTTTCTCTGAATCTTTTTCAGAAGCTTTATACACTATTAACCGTTGCTTCAACTGTTCTAATGATACTGTTTGATTAACACTTTCTATACCAGTTTCAAAAGCTTTTAATGCTTCTTCTTTTTGAATTGTTTTCTCCTGCTCTGTTAGCCATTTGTCTTCTTGAATGGCTTTCAACGTCAGATCACGAGTCTGGATTAAATCTTGACGCCCTTTTTCTTGTTCATTTTCTTTATTACCTTGTTTATACTGACTAGGAAGAGAGTCTGGATCTGTTTGACTTGAATATTTATTATATGCTGCATCTATAGCTTCTTGTTTAGTTCCAGCCTCTGATATCGCTACTTTTCCAGAAATATATTGTTCTTCTAATTTTTGTTTTTGCAAATCCTTCGCATTTTCATCCAACCAAGCATCATTTGTGATTTTTTCACTAGTAGCTTCATAAACCGGCTTTAATTTGGCTATAACTTTTTCTTTATAGGAAGCTGGATCAAATGGTTTAGCTTCGACTTGTTTTGAAATTTTTTTACTAACGTTTTGAGATCTCGGATGCAAAATCTCAAAATCTAATTTTTCACCTGCAATAAGAGGCTTTGAAAGTTTAACATCCCACTTATTGCCTTTTATTACTGTTCTAGCAATGATTTTGCTATCTTTATAAACTCTTAGGATATCGCCATCAAACGATTTTCTTTTTTCTAATGTATCTCCAGAAGATATTGCAGTACCCGACAAGACGCTGGTTCCCTCTAAAACTTTCGAAGGAATAGCCGGCACTGATGCAGGACTAATGTTTTTTATATTTATGTTAGAAAATTCGTAAACAACATTCGAAGTTTGTCTTGGAGAAAATCTGAAAGCAACAGATAATTTTTTATCAAGACCAGTGAAGTCCACAGTATGAGTTCCATCAGAGATGTCTGGAAGCCAATCATGCTTAGTAGATACATTTTTATTATCCACCCTAATAACAAGCTCTTTCCCTAGTTTATTATTAGATTCAACGGGCTTAACTCTCGTTTTGAACTCTGAAGAATTTCCTGATAATTTTTTAGTTGTAAAAGAATATCGATAAACATCATTTAACTTCAATACCGGAGTTTGAGTTCTAAGACCACCTACATAATATCCACCCTGAAAATTTGATCTTTTAGTTACTTTAATGTTCATTTTACCTGAACCTTTGGGAGCAACAGCTACACTGATATTCTTTCCAGATGATGTCAAAATATTTTGATAGCCCGAACTATCTGGATCTTTAAATTTCCCCAAATTACCTGCTGTATCATTTTCAGCTTCCCATCCATTTAAATTTTCTAATTTAAATGAATCTACTGATAAGTTTTCTTTCTGCAATAAAGACGATTCATCTACCCTCTCCGAATCAGACGCCTGACGTGATAAATCTGTCGCCGGCACTTCCGCAGCCTTTACAACCATCACGCCATTAGATTGGCTGAATCCAGTAGGTACGGCAACTCCGAGGCCCACTGTTAAAAGCATACATGAACTAACAAAGACTTTTTTGACCTTACGCATTCTCCAATTTTTTTGTTTCACATCTTGGTGTTTTAAAAACATTCTGTATTCCCCCTTATTTTTTCATGCCTATCTTATTTGACGTTGTCAGCCAGTAGACACCCAGACTGACTGATGACGTGCTCTACTCTTGTAGAGAGTTTACGTTCCTATCACAGAATTTAAGGAATCCTCCTTAACTTATCTTAGTCACCGTAGAAACTTGTATTTTCTATGTTCAGACAGTTTAACACGCCCCGGAACGTTACAGCTGATTAGAATTTAAATGAATTGTTAATTTTTCTAATCAACTTATTATATCAACTTAAATTTACCCAATTCAATAGATTTTTTATCAATCCCGACGCTTTTTCATACCTAAAATTAAGAATATTCAGCTGCATTTTGCTTATATCTGACATTCTCAATACTCCTTAAACACGCGTCACCATTGAATTATTTGACTGTTTTATTTAATTATGTGATAATTAAATAAATACGAGTTTCTGCTATAAAAATGAAAGGAGTTCAGTTATGTTACACCTTCATCTAGAAACCAAATTACAAGATAAATTATCACTGCTCAACATTTTGTTAGACGTTTCCGAAGTCTCCATAGACCAGTTGTGTCAGGAAACCGAACTCAAAAAACAACGTGTCTACAACTTACTCTTTGAAATGATTAAGGATTTAGAAGACACCCTCACCTTAACCATTTGTGACGACACTGTTTCTATCCCCTATAAGACCTACCAACTTAAAATGCCTTATTTTAAGAAACTCTATCAAACCTCGATATTCTTAAAGATGTTATGTTTTTTAATTGAACCAGGAGAGCTGAGCCTACACGACTTCATTAAACGAGAGTATATTTCCCAAGCCACCGCTTACCGTATCAGGACCAATTGTCGGAAATACTTGAAAAAGGTAGGTTTAAACGTTCGGCAAAACCATGTTGTTGGACCAGAATACCGTATCCGCTTTCTGATCGCCTTGTTGCACTATCAGTTTGGTATGACCATTTATGATTTTGATAAAACATCAATGAATAAAGTGGTTTCGCTGATTATAAACTCCAATCAAGCCACCACACTTAATGATGCCAGTAAAGCCCCTTATGAATTTTCATACTTTGCCATTTTGATATCCCTTATATGGAAACGGCGACATGATAACTTGGGGATCCCTCAGACAGATGCATTCAAACACTTGAAAAAACTGTCTATCTATCGAGATATCAAAATGACCAGTCAGGAAATCATCGGAAAATGGTACCATCCTGAGTTAACTGATGAGGATTTGGATTATATTTTTTTATGTTTTTGCACCACCAATAATCCTTTCCATAAGGATAAATGGACACCTAAAAAAGTGAAAGAATTGTTTGAGTTGGTGATGACAAAACAAATGGAAAAACCTTGAAAGCATCCCTGCGTCCACTACTAGGCAATAATATCCTAAACTCCCTTCCTTTCAAACGGATTTTGGTTTCCTTCTCACGTCTATTTATCAGTAATCTTCAAGTTTTGTTACCTGACATACACTTGTTCCATTACCTCAGAAGACAGCAAAAACGAAACAAGAGCTTCTACAATACTCTAAAAACCATCGTTGAGGAATGGATGAGCGCAGAAGGCATCGTGGGGAAACTGCCGTCTTATCATTTATTGCTCTTCACGATACAGTTAGAGGAACTCCTAAAAACATATTTGCCACCGATACCTGTCTATCTTTTGACCAATAACACTGCTGCGCTGGATTTGATGACCAATGCACTCTCAATTTACTTCCCGCCAGCTATTGCAACGGTTATGCCTGTCAATGTCGAAATCATTCCTTTCAAAGATATTGTTAAGGAAAAGCAGAGTGTCATTATCGCAGATAGGCAATACCTGAACCTGATACAGCATTTGTACCAGAATCAAGGGCATTTGTTCTTGTATTTCTTGTTTAGTTTTAGAGACGTTTCTGAGGCTTACATTCATAAGGCATTTCTAGACTTCCGCCAAAAACGGTACGATGAGTTTATCGTGACCTTGTTGGACACTTACCACAAGAACCTGTCTTCTCCTTGAGTGATAAAGATGCTTTGTTCACATTACCAAAAGGCTCAGCAAGCTAATATTGTTCTAAACGGCATCCACAAGGTGAGGGAACTGAACGCAAGAGTCAACTGCAGTAATTTGAGAAATACCGTTCGACTGATGGATTGTTAGGGCATTGAGATTATTAATAAGAAACAGTATCAGACTTATTCTTCTGGAATAAAGGAAAAAATCATTAATAACATTTTGAAAAACGGCTATACTATTGTTTAAAAGGCAAAAGGGAGACCATCACAACAGGAGTCTATTCTCGTCGGCTTCAGTCCTTCCTTGAGAAAAATGGCTACGCTTATACACAACTCAATCCTTTAGAAAACTAGATAGTCTACGGGTGCGTAAAGCGGATAAGTTAGACACTGAAAAATTGGCTCAGTCTCAATTTATTCTAGTTAGAAAACCAACTTACGTTCAGGAAGAAGTTTATCAGCTGCTACGTGACTTGAGTCGCTTCTATCAAAACTTGACTGAGGATAATATTGTTCGAGAGTTAAGAATCGCCTTCACAAGATCTTACAAGTCACTTTTCCTGAACTGGAACACATCTTATTTGCACCAACTGGTGAGTAATACTGGAATGTGGTAACGGCTTTTTTCATGTAATAGCTTTGTACTGGAGCTAGCTGACAAAGCATTGTCAGCTATCATCCGTCAATCTACCTCTAAACGTATCTCTGACAAGCGTGGGATCTACTTAGTGGAAAAACTTGTCTCATTAGCCAAGCAGTCTTATTTTACTGTTACGAAAACCTCTCCGATGATAGAAGAGGTTCGCTACTATGCCAAAGAATTACTTAGACTTTCTGAACGTCGTCAAGCTATTTTTGATAAGATGGTGGCGTCGGCTCAACCTTTACCAGAAGACAAGATTCTACGCTCTATTCCAAGTATCGTAGAAACAACTGCAACAAGTATTATTGGCGAACTCGGTGCTATTCGTCGTTTTCAATCTGCTAATCAAATTAATGCTTTCATTGGGATTGACTTTAGACATTATGAGTCTGGCAACTATCTAGCTCAAGAGCACATTACCAAACGTGGGAATCCTTATGCTCCAAAGATTCTTTTCAAGTGTATCCATGACATTGCTTTTGCTAGTCATACCAATCCTTGTCATATCGCAGACTTCTATGAGAAACGAAAAAGGCAATCGCAAACAGCTTCAACCAAGCCACATACGATTGCCTCTAGACATTGCCTTGTCAGACAATGCTTTACCTCATAACGCATAACAAACTTTACAATTACGCTTCGACCCAAAATCATTAAAGTCGTTGTTGCTCTATCATTGTAACACCTTGATCTTAAAAATACTAGGCAAGGTTTTTTTCTTGTACACTTTTTTATGCTAATCAGAGCACAACAAGTAAGACAACAGCTAAACCTAGGCTATTGTCTAAAACATTTTTTCAGTTAAAACCTTGATGTGCTTGACAATTGGTATAAAAGGACTTAGTCCTGTATTTAAAATATAGTGTCCAACTTTTTAGAGGCAGTACAAATCCAAGTCTTCTTCAGTAACTTTACCTCGCTAATACATTAGCTCAGGATAAATTAGCCCACAGTAAATTTTTACTATTTAGAAAGCAAAAAGCTTGGGATTTTCCCAAGCTTTCTATTCTTTAATCTTTAACTTTTGCGTCGTAGCTGACTGGATGTTCACTCCTTTTGTCGTGACCAACCTAGTCAGCCTGACGGAGGTGCGACGACGAAATCGCATTCTACGAATGACCGATTTCTGTCTTACCGTCTATTTTTTTAAGTTATAGAATGATTTGATACCTTTGTATTGAGCAACTTCACCAAGTTGATCTTCGATACGAAGTAATTGGTTGTATTTAGCAATACGGTCTGTACGTGACAATGAACCTGTTTTGATTTGGCCAGCGTTTGTTGCAACTGCGATGTCAGCGATTGTTGAATCTTCAGTTTCACCTGAACGGTGTGATACAACGGCAGTATATCCAGCTTCTTTAGCCATTTCGATAGCTTCAAACGTTTCAGTCAAAGTACCGATTTGGTTAACTTTGATAAGGATTGAGTTAGCTGCATTTTCTTTGATACCACGAGCAAGGTATTCAGTGTTTGTAACGAAGAAGTCGTCACCAACCAATTGAACACGTTTGCCTAGGCGTTCAGTAAGAACTTTCCAACCATCCCAGTCGTTTTCATCCATACCATCTTCGATAGTAATAATTGGGTATTTGTTAACCAACTCTTCAAGGTAATCAACTTGTTCTGCAGATGTACGAACAGCAGCGCCTTCACCTTCAAATTTAGTATAGTCGTAAACTTTACGTTCTTTGTCGTAGAATTCTGATGATGCACAGTCAAAACCGATCATAATGCCGTTTTCACCAGCTTCGTAACCAGCTGCTTCAATAGCTTTAAGGATAGTTTCTACACCGTCTTCAGTTCCTTCAAATTTAGGAGCAAATCCACCTTCGTCACCTACAGCTGTAACAAGTCCGCGTTCTTTAAGAATTTTCTTAAGAGCGTGGAAAACTTCAGCACCCCAACGAAGACCTTCTTTGAAAGTAGGTGCACCAACTGGCATGATCATGAACTCTTGGAATGCAATTGGGGCATCTGAGTGTGATCCACCGTTGATGATGTTCATCATAGGAGTTGGAAGAACTTTAGTGTTGAATCCGCCAAGGTAAGTGTAAAGTGGCACTTCAAGATAGTCAGCAGCTGCACGAGCAACAGCGATAGAAACACCAAGAATAGCATTAGCACCAAGTTTGCCTTTGTTAGGAGTACCGTCAAGAGCGATCATTGCACGGTCGATAGCTTGTTGATCGCGAACATCGTAACCGATGATTGCCTCAGCGATAATGTTATTAACGTTATCAACTGCTTTTTGAGTACCTAGACCAAGGTAACGAGATTTGTCACCATCACGAAGTTCAACGGCTTCATGTTCACCAGTTGAAGCTCCTGAAGGAACCATACCACGTCCGAATGCACCTGATTCTGTATAAACTTCTACTTCAAGTGTTGGGTTACCGCGTGAGTCAAGGACTTCGCGAGCGTATACATCAGTAATAATTGACATTGTAATACTCTCCTTATGAGTTTTAATATTTTACATGTTCATAATACCACAAACTAGGCCTTTAATCAACTTAAAAAGCAATCTCATGAAAAGCTTCCTTTGTTTTTTGCAAGAAAAATCACTTTCTTTCTTGTTTTTTAACACATTTACCGAAAATTTTCAAATTGGTATTTTATTGTAGAAATCGATATAATAAAGAAACTATTATAAAGAAGCGAGGGTATCTATGACTAATTTAGAAGATAAGCTATTAAAAGGAGCCTGGGGAGAAAGAAGATTAAATCCTGAGCAGCAACGCTACTATCTAGGAACGTATGCTGAACGAGTCGTTTTAAGTGCTTTATTAGACGAAGCTCAAACTAAAACAGTAAAAGACTATTTGAAAAGAGAATTACCGAGCCTTCAATTAGTCTATCAACCTTTACACTTAAAAATCTCTTCCAAGCTGGCACCTCAACTTCAAATACTCTATATGAAATTAGCAAAAGAAAACCATTTACCTGTTACTATTATTACAGAAACGCATATGACTTCACCTTTTGCGTTTATCCTTCATACCGACCACGCAATAAATCTGAAGGAAACACGTTTAGAAGTCATCTTAAAGCAGACAAAAAACGATCAACTTAGCAAACAAACTCCTGAAAAAACCAAATCCTTTTGGAAAAGATTTTTGAAAAAATAACTATCCTCTCAATAGCAAAAAACACTGTTACTACTTCTTCGTTTGATCATTAAAAAGAAGATTCTAGTCAAAAACACGTATTGGTCCAAAAAGCTAATAAAAAGTCGTGAGAATATCACGACTTTCAAGTATCAAAAACGAATGTGCTCTCGTGTTTTTTCATAAGAGTTAACAAACCGATCTGTTACCCCAGGTTCAACTGTTTCAAGAGCATAAGAAATTTCATCAAAAGAAGCCTGATAATCATTTTCTACTTCGAAAAGTCTCAAAGCATGTTCAAAACTACTTTGAACTCCTGCTTCAAAAGAACGATAGCGATTAGAATATTGTAGTAATTGTTCAGTCAAGGTAGCATTTTGAACCACTTGATAGGTTAAATCTTCTAGATTAGCAATAGCAACCGTCGCAACTTCCGACAAACGTGACACTGCCTCAATATTGATCCGTCCTCTACTAAGCTCATCCATCAAAGCTTCCAATTGTGAACTCGTTGTAAAGAAAGCACTAAGAAAGTCTTGTGGAATTCCAGGCAAGTGACGTTTTTCCATATAACGTTTAATCATATGAAGCTGAGTAACATAAACATCAAGGTTATGGCGTGCCTGTGATTCAATTTTTTCAATATCTTTAACTGCTGCAAAAACATCCATTTGACCTGACTCGACATTAGTAAGCGTCTTTATACTGCGTTCAAAAGTCACTTGCAGTTCTGAAAATGGTTTTTCTTGTAAACCAAATTGTTCTGCAACAGCAAGTGTACTGTCTTCTATCTCTTTAATATCCTTCTCAAATGCCTTAACAGTCAGACTTTCCGTTTCACTTAGAATATATTTACGTGATAAACGTGCAATTTCATCTTTGAGTTGTTCATTATTACGTTTCACATGTTCTAGGTAACGAGGTAGCATCTTACTATTTTTAGCAGCTACCTTATAAGCGGCAATTTCGCGCTCAAAGACTTCATAAAGAGAATCAATGCGTTCTTGAATATGCGTGTTTTCTTCTCTAGCACGATCCAAGTCAAGTGTAACTAACTCTGATGAATTGGCACGAATAGACTCACGAATCTCCTGAAAACGTGCCTCAATGTTTTTTTCTGGAAAATGATAGTTTTCTTCAAGTAAACGGCGATATCCTGTTTCCAAATCATCTAACTGATCTGGAAAATCATCTTCCAACTTGGCCACAATAGCTGGAATCTGCTCTGTAATCTGCCCTAGAGCAATAGTATGCTCTTCTGCTCTATCCAGAACTTCAGAAGCTTCTACAGGATCACCTGATGAGTTGAGTGCGACAAACTGTGAAAATTCAGTTTCAATGTTTTTCATCTGTTTGTCAATTTCAGGCATAGTTGAACCAAAATTATCTTCATTCTCAGAAATAGAAGCTTGGAGCTTTTCATATAAATCAAGAGCATGGGTGACACGAGCACTATTTTTTTCTTCTTGCTCTTTTAAGATATTAAGTGCTTCACGAATAGAAGCGATATCTTCTTCAACAAGATTAAGCTGACTTTCAACGCTATTAATCTCATGCTTGGCGCGAATAAAATTAAACGTATCATTCAAATTTTCAGCTTCAAAAATATGATTTTCAATATCTGCAAACGAATTCACAGTTAAGTCTACCCATTTCTGATTCCATTCCCGAAAAGAGGTTTGGCTCTGTCCTATCAAATGAAGTGACTTTACTTCTTCAATTTCATCATTAACAGGCAAAGCAAACAAGGCCTGTTTTCGTTCTTCTAGACTGGTAATTAGGGAATCATTACGCTTTCGTATGATGACACCCACTAGATAGGCGATAATCACTAGTAGGACTATAGCCACAATCAGCAAGATAATTCCGCTTGACATCTGAATCTCCTTATTATTTAGACACGATTTATCAACATTGTTCCAGTAATAACTAAAAACTGAAATTCCTCAATCGCCTTTTATTAAAATTTTATTTAAAATACACTATAACATTACGATTATAACATACTTTAAAATGCATTTCAAAATATATTTGACTAATTCAACAATCTCGTACCAGCGACTCAAAAGGCTTTCTTAATAAGGACTAACATAGGTATTAAGGGGCGGTCTCAATACCTATGCATTAACGCTGTCCCTCAAGATGAAGACGTACTAACTAACAAAGCTGTTGGCATCATGCATCATGATTTTTAGTCAATTCGTCCTCTTTGGTAGCAGATTCCTTGTGAAACTAAAAAGGTGACTAAATATCCAGTGTACTATAAACCGCATTTTCCTCAATGAAATCACGTCTTGGTTCAACACGATCTCCCATTAACATATCAAATACTTTATCTGCTTCTGCGGCATCATCAACTGTCACACGCGCCATCAAACGATTTTCAGGATCCATAGTAGTTTCCCAAAGTTGATGGTCATCCATTTCCCCAAGACCTTTATAACGTTGAACAGTTGGTTTTGAACGACCAATACTATATTTTTCAAGAGCTGTTTTTAATTGGTCTTCTTGATCAATACCTGGCTGAATATACTCTTTAATCTCACTACCGACCTTAACACCATAAATAGGTGGCTGGGCGATGTAAACATAGCCAGCTTCTAGAACAGGTCTCATAAAGCGGTAAATCAAGGTTAAAAGTAAGGTTCTAATATGAGCGCCATCCACATCGGCATCGGTCATGATAACCAGCTTTTGGTAGCGAGCTTTTGACACGTCAAAATCTGCACCAAAACCTGTACCCATAGCGGTAAAGAGACTTCTAATTTCTTCGTTGGCAAGAATCTTATCCATAGTTGCTTTTTCCACGTTCAAAATTTTACCGCGAATAGGCAAGATAGCTTGAAACTCTCGGTTACGACCTGATTTGGCCGACCCACCCGCTGAATCTCCTTCGACGATGAAAAGTTCGTTTTGGTTAGCGTCATTTGACGAACAGTCTGCTAATTTTCCAGGTAAGTTTGAAATTTCTAAGCCTGATTTTTTGCGGGTGACTTCGCGGGCTCGCTTAGCTGCAATTCTAGCTTTAGAAGCCAAAATCCCTTTTTCCACAATCTTACGAGCAACTTGTGGGTTTTCCAAAAGAAAACGTTGAAAGGCCTCACTAAAGAGACGATTAGTGATCTTAACCACTTCTGAGTTGCCCAATTTTGTTTTGGTTTGACCTTCAAATTGAGGATTTGGATGCTTAACAGAAATTACCGCCGTCAAACCTTCACGAACATCTTCTCCTGTCAAATTGTCCTCATTTTCTTTAAGAATTTTATTTTTCTTAGCGTAGTCATTGATGACCCGAGTAAGAGCCGCTCTAAAGCCTTGTTCATGCGTTCCACCTTCATGAGTATGAATATTATTAGCAAAACTCATGACTGTTTCTTGATAGCTAGTCGTGTATTGCATGGCTACTTCAACTGCAATACCTTCTAATTCACCATCTGTATAGATGGGCGTTTCAAAGATAACATCTTTTTTATCATTTAAAAATTCAACATAAGAACCAATTCCACCTTCATAAAGGAAATGTTCTTCTTGTTCCATACCTGAGCGCTTATCTGTAATGGAAATTTTTAAACCACGATTCAAAAAGGCTAACTCTTGAATACGTTTTGCTAAAACACTGTAATCAAACTGAGTCGTTTCGGTAAAAATTTCTGGATCGGGTGTAAAGTGTACGGTCGTGCCAGTCACATCAGTGGTTCCAATGACCTCAAGATCTGCTACAACAGCCCCGCGTTTAAATTCTTGGTAATGAATTTGGCCGTTTTTATAAACACGTACATCTAATTGTGTTGATAAAGCATTAACAACAGATGACCCTACACCATGTAATCCTCCAGAAACCTTATAGCCGCCTCCACCAAATTTACCACCTGCGTGTAAGACTGTAAAAACTGTTTCAACGGCGGGACGTCCTGTCTTGGCTTGGATATCAACTGGAATTCCACGGCCATCATCTACTACTGTAATGGAATTATCTGCTTCAATAAAGACTTTAATATGAGAGGCAAAACCTGCTAATGCTTCGTCAATTGAGTTGTCAACAATTTCCCAGACTAAATGATGCAAACCCTCTTTAGCTGTCGAGCCAATATACATCCCTGGACGCATGCGGACAGCCTCCAGCCCTTCTAGAACCTGAATTTGACTGGCATCGTATTCTTGCATTTTTTTTTCAAAATGTTTATTTTCTTCAATCATCTACGTTACTATCTCCAATAGGTTTTTTCTACCGTCAACAAGCAAGGTATTAAAACCCGCTGCTTGTCCTGCTTGTTTATCAATTAGCCGATCTCCAATTACTAATCCACTATTAATATCATACTTTTCTTTTAAATAAAACAAACTTTCAGGATTTGGTTTCCGAGCAAAGCCATTTGAAGCTGTCACGACTTCTGTAAAATAGATTAGCAACCCAGCTTGCTCTAAAAGTTGGTTCACCTGACAATCTCGATGAGAAATTAAAAAATTTCGCGAACCTGAAGTCGCTATCTTTCCCAAAATTTCTTTAGCTCCCAAACACCAAATGGGTTGTGCCAATTTGTCTGCTTCTCTTAGCCTATACACATGCAAAAATTCTGGCTCATTAGGAGCAAACATTGCCACAGCGATAGCGGTTGATTCTTTTAATTTTTGGTAAACAGCATCGTGATCTCCTGGAAGGCTGAAAAAAGCTAGCGTTTGGACAAAAGCTTGGGTTGAAAGCTCGTAATTATCGAGTAAGGTACCTCCCAAATCCCATATATAATCTTGATAATTCATACCTTTCATTATATCACAAATTCACTTAATATTATAGTTATTTCACAAATAAAACAGGTATCGTAATGACTGAATAAACGAGTCTTGCGATGTTCTATTCCTCTAATGGTAACACATACACCTCTTTAGCTGTTCCTTTCCTTTTTGATCTCCAGAAAGTATGTACTGATAATTCATAAACAGTACCAAGCCCACTCTAATCAAGTTAGAAATCAAAGCTGATCTTCTTTAGGAGACAAAAGGCAGGGAAATTCCTGTCAATAGTAAAATGCCAATAGAAGCACCGCTATTTTCCAATATGATAAATCCTTTTGAAATATATGTATAAAAAATGATTTAATTTAAATGTCACTTTTAACATACGATAGATTAATCACAAGCAGAGTGCTAACAGCTTTCCATATTCAAAAGGTTTACCAATTTTAAACGCGTACATCAATAAGCGATTGAAAATTTACGGAGATTATCACACGCACTTATTTAGACACTCGCATATATCATTTTTAGCAGAAAAAGGGATACCGCTAAATGCGATAATGGATAGAGTTGGTCACAGCGATCCAAAAACAACATTATCTATTTACAGTCACACAACTGTAAACATGAAAGAAATTATAAATAAACAAACTGACCCTTTTAAAACCGGAATAAAACAAAAAGCCTTTGATGTAAAGGCTTTTTCAGTGACAATAATGACCCCTGCCGGAATCGAACCAGCAACTACTCCTTAGGAGGGAGTTGTTATATCCATTGAACTAAGGGGTCTATCTTATACTCACCTTGTCTTCTATTTTAACCTAGAAAATAAGGTAATGCAAGATGAAATATCAGATAACTGAAAGTTTATTTTGCTTCATTTTGTTATTACAATATACTAATTATAACTGCTAAGGAACTTTCAAAGTGTCCTACAAGCATAGCGTTAATCACCAATTGTCACATTGTCACGACGACATAAAAAGACTAGAGACTCTAGTCTTTTTATTCTATTACGTTACGTTTCGGTTCAAACTAACGACGAATTTCTTTGATACGAGCTGCTTTACCTTGTAATGCACGCAAGTAGTAAAGTTTCGCACGACGGACTTTACCGTGGCGGATAACTTCGATTTTGTCAACACGTGGTGTGTGGATTGGGAATGTACGCTCTACCCCGATACCACCTGAGATTTTACGAACAGTGTACATTTCTGAGATCCCTTGACCTTTACGTGAAATAACAACACCTTCAAAGATCTGGATACGTTCGCGAGTTCCTTCGACAACTTTTGCGTGAACGCGAACAGTGTCACCAGGACGGAAGTTAGGGATATCAGAGCGAAGTTGACCTTCTGTCAAACTTTGGATTAATGGATTCATTTTTATTCTCCTATCTTACTAATCTTAAGTACTTGTCTTAGCGGATTAGCCGTAATTTTCGTGTGTCCATTACACACGAGATTTATTCTAACAAAAAGCTTCTTTATTGTAAAGCTATTTTTTTAAATCCATCTGATTTACCGTCATGTCTTTTAAATTGATCATGACTACTTTTTGATAACTGTAAATGGAATGTCTGTGACTAACCATATAGGCTGCAGCCGAGGTGACAAAATATGCTAGGGCATTCTCTGGACCAAAGACCTCTATCCCAATAAAGATAGGGGCCCAAAAGGTATTTGTTGCACTTCCAAATACCGTGGTGTAACCAAGTGCAGCAACCAACAGTACAGGAAGACCTAAGTAAGGGGCCAAAACGATGCCTAAAGAAGCTCCAATAGCAAATAGAGGCGTCACTTCACCACCTTGAAAGCCTGCAGATAAGCTAATCACCGTCACGATCATTTTTAAAAGCCAGTCGTAAGTTAGGATAGTTTGGCCAGAAAAAGCTGCCGCAATCAAATTGGTTCCTAGACCACTATATCTTCCGACGTGACCAATCATCAGACAGATAGATAACAAAGCACCGATAAAAGCAATCCGGAAATAAGGATTTGGTAGCTTTTGACTGAGGTAAGGTTTAAACCAGCCAAGTAAATAGGCAAAACTATTTCCCACCAGACCAAAAATAAGGCCTAACCCAATTAATTTAACCAATGTTAAGGGAGTTATGGTCAATGTTTCTTCAAGAACAATCGTAAATTTCTCTAATCCCAAGGCATGGGAAGTCCAAGAAGCCACGTAAGCAGCAACTAAGGAAGGCAATAAAGCGGAATAACGAAGCGTTCCTACTAATAAAACCTCGAGGGCAAATACGACAGCAGCAATTGGCGTTTGAAAAAGCCCTGCAAAACCGGCTGCCATCCCCATAATCAAAAGATGTCGTGCGGCTTCTTGACTAGTCACAAATCTCCGACAATAATGAGAGATAGTAGCTCCTATTTGAACGGCTACCCCTTCTCTACCCGCACTCGCTCCAAATAAGTGGGTTACCCAAGTTGAGAACAAAATAAGAGGAATGAGAATAGGAGGAATCTGATTTTTTTGACCATGCCCTACCTGAAAAACCAATCCCATCCCTTGACGAACCTCTTTGCCTAACTTATCGTAAAGAAAAACGATAACAAGGCCTGCTAGGGCAAGAAATGGAAGAAGCAAGAAAAGGTGGTGATCGCGATATTCGGAAAGAAACAAAAGCCCTTTGCCAAAAATAACATCAACCACTCCAACCGCGCCCCCTATGGGAAGTGCTAATCCTACTAGTCCTAACACTTCTTTCAAGGAAGGTTTAGGCAGTGTTGCAATTGATTTAATCATTAATGTCACCACCTGTTAAGTGTTGCGTTTGATACTGCCGTGAAAGAGACATAATGGTTTTAAATGTCTCATGGATAGCTGGCTCAAATGCTTGGTCTTTAACGAGATAAGAAACCCTATCTAGGATCTGATTTTCCCTCGCCTGATCTAAGACAGGCAAGTGATTGGCTAGTTTATAAGCTGTTACTTGCTCTACAAGTGCCATCCGCTTTTCTAATAAGGCAACCAAGTGGTGATCAATACCATTGATTTCTTGTCGTATCTTTTCTAAACGCATAACTTTCCTTTTCTAGATGTATTAGATTATCTTTTTATTATAGTTAATAAGAGGATCAGAAGCAAGGTGAAGCTGATTGTTTTTTTCAATTCCTACCCTGAAGTGACATTCCCTTTATTTTAGGTTAAAAATCTAAAAATGCCAAGGAAGTCCCTGACATTTTTACTAAATAGTTTTATAGATTATTAACAGCCTGTGAGAGTTGCTCTGCAAAGGCCTCTAAACGATCGATGTCTTCATCTTCTGCTGCCAAGTCTACTTTGACAGGCTCTGCACCTTTGATGGCACCAGTAAGCGCAAATTGCTCTGAAAAGTCATCAACAGATTTGCAAAAATAGTCATAAAAAGTGTCACCAGAGCCGACAACGCCATAGATTTTACCTTCTAAATCTAAATCTTGTAAATCTTCGTAAAAATCAACGATTTCATCTGGTAAGTCACCATCACCATAAGTATAAGTCGCAACGACAGCGATATCAGCATTCTCAAACTCTGAAGCGTCAACTGTTGTGCACTCATCAATGTCAACATCATGGCCCAATTCTTGCAATTTATTTGCAACGATATCAGCGATTTCTTCAGTATTTCCCGTCATGCTGGCATAAACGATTTTTGCTAATGCCATAAATTCCTCCCAAAATTACTAAACTATGTTTATTTTAGCACACTTTTTTAGGAAAAGCACTAATTGTTTAACGAGAAGGTTGATATGATTGCTTAAAACACTTAAAAACTATTTTTTCACTTGCATTTGCAAGACTAGCTTTGATAGTATCATAACTGATAACTAACCTCTTTTCTTCCTAGATTAATTTACCATTATCTAGAGCTTACTTTTATGCTATAATAAAATAGGATATGATTTTCAGATAAAATGTCAATTTATGGTCTTTGACAATCTTAAAAAATTCTAGCATTAGCCACTTAACATAACGCACACCTCCCTATGACACAAACCGTTTTTTGAAGACTATGTTAAACGGTTATTTTCCTCTTTTTGAAAAAGAAAGATTAAAGCATGATAACAACTTTTGAAACAATTTTAGATAAAATAAAAGCTCACCAAACTATTATTATCCATCGCCATCAAAATCCTGACCCTGATGCTCTTGGTAGTCAGGCCGGCTTGAAAGAAATTATTGCACAAAATTTCCCAGACAAAAAGGTTTTGATGACTGGTTTTGATGAGCCTAGTTTAGCTTGGATTAGCCAAATGGATCAGGTGACTGACAAAGACTATAAAGAGGCTTTGGTCATCATTACAGATACAGCGAATCGACCAAGGATTGATGATGAGCGCTACACACTGGGGAAGTGCTTAATTAAGATTGATCACCATCCCAACGATGATGTGTATGGTGACTTCTATTATGTGGACACAAGCGCTTCTAGCGCAAGTGAAATCATTGCAGACTTTGCCTTTAGTCAGAATCTTACTCTCTCTGACAAGGCTGCTAAGCTCTTATACACCGGTATCGTTGGTGATACAGGGCGATTTCTTTATGCCTCAACCACTAGTAAAACCCTTTCCATTGCTAGCCAACTCAGACATTTCGAGTTCGACTTTGCTGCGATTTCAAGGCAAATGGATTCGTTTCCTTTGAAAATAGCAAAGCTGCAAAGCTACGTCTTTGAGCATTTAACAATTGATGAGAGTGGGGCTGCTTATGTCCTTGTCAGCCAAGAAACCTTAAAACATTTTGACGTGACCCTAGCAGAAAGCTCTGCCATTGTCTGTGCTCCTGGTAAAATTGATAACGTTCAAGCTTGGGCTATTTTTGTTGAGTTAACTGACGGCAACTACCGTGTGCGTATGCGCAGTAAAGAAAAGATTATTAATGGCATTGCTAAGCGTCACGGTGGAGGGGGGCATCCCCTTGCTAGCGGAGCCAACTCAGCTAATTTAGAAGAAAATCAAGCTATTTTCCGAGAACTCATCGCTGTTTGCCAAGAGATTTAGGATTTTTAAAAAATAAGGAAAGAAAAGCCTTGTCAAGTCATTCAAGTTTTGTTACACTAGAATGGTTAATAACTATGATGCATTAAGTGTCATGGCAGAAAGGAATTTTTTAAGATGAGAAAAGACATTCATCCAGATTATCGTCCAGTTGTTTTCCTAGATACAACTACAGGTTACCAGTTCCTTAGCGGCTCAACAAAAGCTTCTAAAGAAACTGTTGAGTTTGAAGGTGAAACTTACCCACTTATCCGTGTGGAAATTTCATCAGATTCACACCCATTCTACACAGGACGTCAAAAGTTCACTCAAGCAGATGGACGTGTGGACCGCTTCAACAAAAAATACGGTCTCAAAGACGCAAACGCAGCAAAATAAGCAAGACAATACAAAAAACCTTCCTGTATCAGGAGGGTTTTTCTTTTGACCTACTAGCACAAAATCATTTCGTTTTACGGCTTCTACACAAAAGCTTTAAGCTTTGTTGCATTGACGACTACTAGTCGGGTAAGGGTGAATCGTTACTCCTTTGACCACACGATTAACCGTTCCTGTCGCAGATGGGGTGTCAGGGGAATTTCCTAATGTAACGGCCGTTAAGAGGGCCAAGGTCTGCGCGACTAAAATCATGGGAAAAGCTAAGTAAGCGTCTGGCAATAAGTGACGGGTGTCTAGTCGAAATTGGTCCTCTGAAAAGTTGATATCCCCTCCTTGCAATAGAGCCAAGATTTTAAGGGCAATGCCATCTGCTTGGATTTCCTCTAACATGTCCAAATCGTACTGTCTGACGTAAGCATCATTATTGACAAATCCAATGACTAAGGTACGGTCATTAATAAAAGATTTCGGACCATGCCTAAAGCCCATAAAGGACTCGTAGAGGGTCGCAACTTGTCCAGCTGTCAATTCTAACATTTTTAATTGAGCTTCTTGGGTTAACTTGGCTAAACCAGCAGAACCTAGATAAACTAAACGTTCAAATCCTAAATCAGCTAGCTCTTGTAGCCGTCTTTCTTGGTCAATAACAGCTTGCCCAGCAAGAATCATATCAGTCACATAAGCTTCTTTCTGAGCTATACTGTTAGCATCATCAAAAATCAAAAGAGCCGCTAGCATCATACAGGTAAAACTACCAGTCATGGCAAAACCAGCATCATTAGCGTCTTCAGGCATCAAATAAAGGTAAGAACGCTCATCTTGCTGTGCTTTTTTCGCCAGTTCTCCATCTTTGGCGCAGGTAATGGTTAAATGATAACTATTTGGCACTAGTTGATTGACCAGGTTAACAGCCGCTACACTTTCTGGACTATTACCACTCCTAGCAAAGGAGACTAATAGTACCGTCTCTTCCTCAACAAGATAATAATCTGGCGCCGCAACCAAATCGGTTGAAGCAACGCTCTCAAAGAGATAGCGCTGCCGATTCCCCACCTTCTTCAAGTAAGGGCAAATGGTATTACCGATGTACTCAGATGTACCCGCACCTGTAAAGATGACATGAACGTTATTTCTGTTAGCGCTGTTACAAACTCTCTTTAAAAAAGAATCCAGAGAATCTCTTGTTTCTTCAAAAAACGTCATGGTTTCTTGCCATAAACGGGGTTCTTGTTTAATTTCCTTGGTAGTGATAGCTGCACCAAGAGCCTCCAAAGCTTCCTGCGTTTTTGTAAACATGTCCTAACCTCCAATTCCTTAACCATTAGGGTGATGTTGCACCCGGTACCTAAACTGATCCGCCCTTGCAATGCTGAAAGTCAATTCAATTAAGATATTTTTATCATTATAAGTTTTACGAATAATATGTAAGACAGGATCTCCCTTTTTAATGCCTAAGAGACCTGCTTCATAGTCCAAGGCAATGCTGGCATAAAACTCTTCTTCTGCAAGACGGATTGTTTCTTGATAGTCCTTTGCAAAGATATCGTACAAAGCTTTACGCTTTAAGTCCGCAATGCTTAACCCCTGAAAAGGCTGAGCAGGAATATAGGATCGTTCAAACATCAAGGGCATATCATCTGCAATCCTTAGGCGTTCTAATTCAAAAACTTCTGTATCGGGATCAAGCTCTAAGAGACCAGACAAGTAAGGTGTTACCTGATACTGTTCAAAAGAAAGAATCTCTGTTTTAGGAGTTTTCCCCATTTTTTTCATCTGCTCTGTAAAGCTGTAAGTACTTGATAAATCAGTGGCAGGTTCTTTGATTCCTGAAACATAAGTCCCCTTGCCCTGCTTTTTATAAATTAAGTCTCGTAATTCCAATTCCTTAAGAGTCAGTCTAATCGTGATACGACTAACACCGTAAAGGTCACTTAATTCTCGTTCTGACAACAACTTATCGTTTTCTGTCATGCTTTTTTTGATTTTCACTTCCAAGTCATCAACAATCTGTAGATAGAGTGGTTGTTCTTTTGGCATCTTATTCACCTCTAACTTGTTATAACCACTTAAAGTATATTATAATCATAAGTGTCCGTCAAATTAATGTTGAGAATTATTAAATTTTTTTACTCCACAAAGAAAAAGCAAACCTCCTTAAAAGAAGATTTGCTTAGTGAGTTAAGATTAATGAGCATTGATTTCTTGGGCGATTTCACGACCAGATAAGTCTGAACCGTAGTAAGTTGGCCAATGTTCTAACTCTTTATGTAATTTTTCTTGGCTGTCACCACCCCAGTACAGGTGGAAATGCTTTGCTTTTTCAGGAGCAATGGCATGGTCACTGAATTGAACGTATTTGAATTCGCCAGCATCTGCTTCTTTAGCTTCAAACATGAAACGAACCCCGCGATTTCCTTTTGGATAGGTCAAGATTTCTTTGCCGGCGTATGTGTAAGTGAAGGTTTTCTTTTCACCATTACGAACAAAGGTCATGGTCTTTTTCTTACCATTGATTTTGATTTGTTCCACGTCAGTTTTATAACCAGTAGTGTAGTAATCTTTGTACTCGGCTGCTGTCATTTTACCTTTAGATTTTTTAGCCTTGTAGTCCCAAACTTGGTCTAAAGTACCATCTTGTAGATAGGGGTAAACAGATTGCCAGCTACCTGACCAGTCAGATAATTGACGATCTTTGACTTCTTTGTCTTTGAAATAACCATTGTAAACTGTCTTAGTCGTGTCTTTTTCTGGAAGAATTTCTTTACCAGCCACATCAGTGGTTAAGCGTAAGGTTTCAAGGTTTTTACGCATGACCGTAAAGTAATCTTGGCCAGCTTTCATCTCTTTTTCAGTCAAACCTTCAAGCGGACTAAGCACAGCCGCTTTAACTCCTGCTTCTTTAGCTAGGGTTTTTGCGACTTTACTTGACGCATTTTCCTCAAAATAAATGTATTTGATGCCATATTTTTTAACGTATTTTGACAAAGTAGCAATACGTTTTGCTGATGGTTCTGCATCTGGTGTGACACCATTAATAGAAATTTGGTTCAAGCCATAGTCAAGTGCCATATAACCAAAAGCTGCGTGTTGTGTCACAAAGCTCTTTTGCTTAGCATCTGAAAGTGCTGCCGTATAGTCTTTGTCAAGCTCTTTTAATTTTTCAATATAAGTAGCGGCATTGGCTTTGAAGTTCTCTGCTTTTTCTGGGTAAGCTTTTGAAAGACTGTCGCGAATATTTTCAACGACTGTAATGCTACGGTATGGTGACAACCACACGTGTGGGTCAAAAGCATGGTTGTGTCCTTCTTCGCTATGTTTATTATGCTCATGCTTTTTGTCAGCATCCTCATGGTGATGGTCATGTCCAGCTCCTGCTACCAAGAGCATGTTACCAGTTCCCTTGACGATGGTCACTTTTTTAGATGTCAATGATTTTTTCACATCAGAAACCCAAGTTTCCATATTGTCATCCATATAAACAAATGCATCTGCATCTTGGATTTTTTTAATGTCTTTTGTAGAAGGCTCAAAATCATGAGGTTCCGTTCCTGCTTTCATAAGCATGAAAACATCGCCATCATTACCAATAACCCCTTTTGTAAATTCATAAACAGGATAGAAAGTTGTCACCACCTTCACTTTACCCTCTGCTAAGACTTGTTTTGCCTGAGTAAGTTGCCAAGCAAAAAAGACACTGATTAAACTCATCATTAAAAGAATTTTCTTTTTCATGATTCCTCCTTTGTTATTAACTGGTTAAAAATTGACCAGTTAAGTATAGCATACTTTGATTTTTTTTCCAAGTTTTTGTCTTTTTGCGATTACTTTTCCTAAAAAGTTATCGTAAAAAAGGCTAAGCAGTTGCTCAGCCTTAGCTTCACTATTAATCGCTCAAACTGAAACGATTGGTCATTAGATTGCTAGCGTCAAAGAGAATCTTGTTCAACAGCGTCTGCGTTTCTCCTTGCACATAGTCACTCATTTTTTGATTTTCCTCTTCCAAATCGACTGTTTCACCAGCCAATAACTGTACTTCCACAGCATGTAACATGGCATGACCTTTTGCCATGGTTTCTTCCAAGTAATTGTCCAAATCAGTTTCATGATGATTGTAGTGAGGATCTGCCAAAGCCGCAATCAGACGGTTGGTCCAATAGAAATTGTCGGTAAACACATTTTCGTAAGTGTTGGCAAAATAATCTGGAATAGTCTTCACCTGTGTGAAAAAAGGCACCATGGTATTAAATGGCATTGACCCATAAGCCATCCATTGAATAGCGGCAATTTCTTGAGGTTTATTAGGACGAATGTGTAAGATAGCGGTTTGGCTGGTACGGTTAATGCCAATAGGGCGAAAGACTTTCTTACTAACAGGAGTTCCTTCTGAACCGTAAGGGTCATAACCCGTGTCCTGATAGTGACTACTCAATACATATTTGACATCTTCTACTGTTATTTTACGGTAAGGTTTTTGACACCAAGCAAGGGCAAAGCTGCGCGGGTCTTGCACAATTTCTGGGTTTAAGAATTTTTGCATGATCCAAGCACGTGGCGTATTATACTGACGGTCTTTGTCACGTTGACTACCAAAGGCATAGCGCGGATTAAAATGCTCATGGCTATAGGTTAAATCTAAGTGATACGTGTCAATAAAGTCCTTTAAATCAGCTGAGCAAAGGTAATCTTCAGGATTGTTAAATTCAAAATGATCAATGCCAAATTGATTGGGATTGGTGACATAAGCATCATCTGGCACCCGTCTTGCAATCCAGTGATGACCACCAATCGTTTCCAGCCACCAAATGTCATGTTCATCTGAAAAAGCCACACCATTTGACTCGTAAGTGCCATAGTCTTCTAAAATGGCACCAAGGCGCAAAACCCCTTCACGCGCAGAACGGATATAAGGGAGCACTAAGGTCACCATGTCCTCCTCACCAATACCAGAAGCTACTAGAGGATCTGCCCCTAAAACACGAGAATTGGTAGTGATGGTTTCAGTTGCTGACATGGCCACATTAGCCTCGTTCACGCCTGCTTCTGCCCAGATACCATCTTTACCAAGCGCATCGGGAACAGACGTGTAAGTCATGGGATTGTCCGGTAAGTCCATTTCAAAGGAAGATTGCACCGAACGGTAATGTCTCGGTTGATCTTCTGGTTTCACCACAATCATTTTTTTAGGCGTGAAATCACCATTTTGAGAATCTTCTGTTCGAGCAACCATGGTTGAGCCATCATAAGATGCCTTTTTACCGACGAGTATAGTTGTACATGAAAAACGCTGTATTTTTTTATCCATTTCACGACCTCCTTTTTAAGACGATTATATCAAATATCCA
>JGI2924J29684_1077948_pt1 | contig 26210 bp, 19 predicted proteins | sample BenlonsequencITS_FD_29684 | JGI IMG/M metagenome (IMG submission 29684)
CCGCCCGTCCCGGACCCGGCTCGAAATAACGGCTGTTGCCGTCATCCACAATCACCGAGCCGATGTAACGCCGGTTGGCCAGATTGTCCAGCCGCGCGCTGAGTCGCAGCGTGGAGGGATGCAGGTCGAACACCCAGGCCGTATCCAGACCGACCAGCATATAACCCGCTGCAAAAGCCGTATTGCCGTCATTGGCCGGGGTCGAGCTGGTGCCGCTCAACTCCAGGCCCTGTTGCCAGCCATAATGCTTGCCGTGCTCCAGCCGCAGCGAGCCATAGCTGGAGGGCACGCCCGGAATCCGGTTGCCGGGCACGATGGCCTGGCTGCTGCCCTGGCCTTGCGATTCATACGTCGCCTGCAGATGGGTATAGCCCGCCACCAGCCGCATATCGTGGCCCACATCACCGGTAAAGGACAACTCATACCCCTGCCGCCGAGTACGCCCCAGGTTCTGATAGGTGGCGCGACCGTCGGTATTGCCATAGACCGCCAGCTCGTCGCTGGTATGGCTGAGGAAGACCGCGGCATCGACTTCGATGCGGCGGGTCGGCTGCCACTTGGCGCCCAGCTCATAGTTCTGGCTCATCGAAGGGCGCAGATTGAAGGCCAGTCCCGGCGCGCCGTCGGCCCGGTATCCCAGCTCGTTGTAGGTCGGACTCTCGAAGCCTTTGCCGTAGCTGGCGTAGACCCGCAGATTGTCCAGCGGCCGGAACTGCACGCCGGCTACCGGCGTGGTCGCGCCATAACTGGCCCTCCCGCTGTCATTGCCGTTGGCCAGATAATGGTCATGCTCATTGAAACGGATATCGTCATGACGCGCGCCCAGCATCAGGCTCCAGCGGTCGGCGAAATGCCAGTACCACTGCACGTACTGGTCCAGATCGTAGACGTCATCATTCTCGTTTCGGCGCAGATTGCCTTTCACACCCAGCTGCAGCGGATGCAAGGCCGGCCCGATGAAATTCTCGTAGCCGCGTCGTGCCTGGTCCTGCATGTCGTAGGTCAGGCCGACGGTCAGTTCGTAGGGCCGGCCGGCCAGCTCGTCCTGGTGGGTCCAGCGCACCTCGCCGCCACCATAGGCCGTATCCGGATTGACCACCCCGCCGGCATGACCGGGTTTGGTCTTGATGTTCTGCACTGCGGCGGGAATCGAAAGATACTGGGTGATATCGCGCTGTCCGCCGTAGATCATCGCGTGCAGCTGATCATGCTCGCCCAGATGCTGGTCGTAGACCAGTCCGGCCTGGGTCTGATGCGCCGATTTGCGGGTGTTGTACTGGTAAGCCTGAGCCACCGCCTGACGGCGGTTCTCGCGGTACTGGTCCGCCGTCAGTCCCATCGGATCCTGGGCATGCGGCAGATCCATGCTGTTGATCACCAGGTTCAGGCGACCGCCGCTGCCGACATCCACGCCGAATTTGGCATTGAAAGATTCGCGCTGGGCCTGCGAATGCTGGCGATAGCCATCGGTCTGGAAATGGGTGAAGCCGACGTTGTAACTGACCGCCCCCAGCTTGCCGCGGGTGGTGGCACTGCTGGTCAGGGTGCCGTAACTGCCACCGTAGATGCCGACCGTGCTGACCGGGGTGTCGCCGCCATCGGCCGTGAAGATCTGGACCACGCCACCGGACGAGTTGCCATAAAGCGCGGAGAACGGGCCGCGCAGCACTTCGATCCGCTCGGCGGTCGCCAGATTGATCTGCGAGATCTGGCCCTGGCCATCCGGCAAGGTGCCGGGAATGCCATCGGTGTAGACCCGTACGCCACGCACACCGAAGGTGGAACGCGAGCCGAATCCGCGGATCGACAGCTGGGCATCCTGGGCATAGTTCTGGCGATCACGGTCCAGCACCCCGGGAATCCCGACCATGGTCTCGGACAAATTCACCCCAGGCTTGCCACTGGCCGCCGGCTGGACCTGGATCTCGCTGATCGAGGCCGGCATGTCGAAGGCCGGAATATCCATCCGCATCGCGGTGGCATGCACCGTGGCCAGCCGGGGCGCCGGCCTGGGCGTGGCACCATCACTATTCGTCTCGGCCGCCTGCAGGCTGCCGACCAGTCCGGTTGCTATCGATACAGCCAGCAGACGCCGACCCCATCCAGCCCTATGCTGCATAAAACACCTCGCAAGCGCGGAAGCGGCCTCTCCCGCCGCTGCCGCATTCCATCATGAGTGGGTGCAGGTCGAGGCAAGATTCAGAACTGGGCAGCCAGTGGCCTGATCGGCCATCTGATGCCCGATGGACACCAGCCCTGCCCCGACTGAGCCGACAGCAGGATGACAGCCTGCGCATCCGCCCCGCATGCCGGAGCGACCTGCCACCGGTTGAGTACCGGCATAGTGTAACGCCGATCAAGTACACGGTACGGTCCCTGGCTCGGCCTGCCGGAGAGTGGACGAGTTGATCGCATCGCGAACGATATTCCGCGGTAGCGCTTGCGATACCCTCGCACCCACCTCTTCATAGACTGAAGTCGACAGCCGTATCGCCATCATTTTCCCCTCGGCACGTGATCAGACCGATGGCTCGACCGCTGGATCCGAAGTGATGAAACAGCACGAATGACACCAGCCTCTGGCATCATGCCCTTGCCAGAAGATGGCGATGCCCGCCCCGATCCGCAGGCCCGACCTCACCCACTCATATCTTTGGCCGGTCCGGACACCAGCCCCGCACTCCGCCCGGCCGCCCCAAGTCTTGCTTCAGGAGTTCTTTGCCATGTCCATTGCGGCCGGTTCGACACTGATCGAAGTCACCACCACCGTGGCCAGCCAGATCCAGGCACGCGAACTGGCCAGTGTCTTGCTTCAGCACAGACTGGCTGCATGCGTGCAGGTGACGGCCGTCGAAAGCCATTACCGCTGGCAGGGCGAGCTGCAACAGGAACAGGAATACCAGTTGCGACTGAAGACCCGTCAAGACCGTTTCCAGTCCATCGCCCGCCTGCTGGCCGAACGGCATCCGTATGAACTGCCGCAGCTGCTGGCGACGGAGATCACCGGCAGCTCCGAGGCCTATGCGGCCTGGCTGCACCAGCAGCTCGAGGACTGAGCCCCGGACCGTCGGGCGACATCGGGAGCGCCGCCATCGCAGTCTCCCGACACGTTTTTCCGGCTCAGGCCGCCACGATCGCCGGCTGTCCGGCCAGAACCTCGATGATCGAAGCGGCCGCTTCGCGACCGTCATAAACCGCCCGCACCACCAGGTCGGCGCCACGGACATTGTCGCCGCCGGCAAAGATCCGGGCATGGCTGGTCTGCTGCGGCAGCCGCCCGAGACCGCCGGTCAGGATCCGTCCGGAGCGGTCCAGCTCCACGCCGTGGCTGGCCAGCCAATCCGGAGGACTGGGCAGGAAACCGAAAGACTGGATTACCACATCGGCCTCGATCTCGACTTCGCTGCCCTCGATATTGCGCGGCCGGGGTCGACCGTCGCCGGCATCGACCAGCTCGGTTTCCACCACCCGTACCGCCCGGACGCGGCCTTCGGCATCCCCGAGAATGCCCAGCGGCTGGCGCTGGAACAGGAACTGTACACCCTCTTCCTTGCTGTATTTCACTTCGCGCACCGAGCCGGGCATGCTGGCTTCGTCACGGCGATAGATACAGGTCACCGATTTTGCACCCAGACGGATAGCCGTCCTGTTGCAATCCATGCCTGTATCGCCCCCACCCAGCACCACTACCCGCTTGCCGCGCAGATCCAGCGCGCCGTCGCTGACTTCATCGCGCAGCAGTCGCTCGGTATTGGCGATCAGAAAGGGAAGGGCGTCGTGCACGCCCAGCCATTGGCGTCCGGCCAGCTGGCCATCGACATAGGTATAGGCACCGGTGCCGACAAAGACCGCATCGTAATCTTCCAGCAACTGGCCGAATTCGACGTCGCGGCCGATCTCCCGGTTCAGCAGGAACCGCACGCCCATGCCTTCCAGCACCTCGCGACGCGCCCGGACCACGGACTTGTCCAGCTTGAAGGGCGGAATGCCGAAGGTCAGCAGGCCGCCGATCTCGTGCTGACGATCATAGACATCCGCCGCCACGCCCGCGCGGCGCAAGCGGTCGGCGCAAGCCAGCCCCGCCGGTCCGGCGCCGATGATGGCCACCTTCCGACCGGTTTCCACCACGCCTGTCAGGTCCGGGCGCCAGCCCTGGCGCAAGGCCTCGTCGGTCACCCAGCGTTCGATGCTGCCGATGGTGACCGCGCCGAAATCGGTCTGCTCCAAGGTGCAGGCACCTTCGCACAGTCGGTCCTGCGGACAGACCCTGCCGCAGATTTCCGGCAGGGGATTGGTTTCATGCATCAGGCTGGCCGCTTCCATGATCCGGTTCTGCTGGACCAGCTTCAACCAGTTGGGAATGTAATTGTGGACCGGGCAGGCATGCTCGCAGTAAGGATTGCCGCAGTCGATGCAGCGCTCGGCCTGGGTAGCGCCCTGAGCCTGGGCGAAGTCACCCGATATCTCGCCATAGCCCAGCACCCGCACCGCCACCGGCAGCACCCGTGGCGCCTGTCGGCTGACTTGCATGAACTGGAAATTCTTGTCGCTCATCAGGCGGCACTCCTCAACTCGTCGGCCAAGGCCGCAAGGCTTGCCGCCTTGGGCTTGACCAGCCAGAACTTGTACTGCAGGCCGCGGAAGTCGCGCAGGACACGTGCGCCCCATTCGCTGCCGGTAAACTGCACATGCCGCTCGACCAGCCGGCGCAGGTGATGCATGTAATGTTCCATGCCCTCGGGCGAGATGCGCAGGATATCGACCAGTTCATGGTTGTAGCAGTCCACGAACTCACGCTGCTCATCCAGCACATAGGCGAAGCCGCCGGTCATGCCCGCGCCGAAGTTCAGACCGACCTTGCCCAGCACCGCCACCACGCCGCCGGTCATGTATTCGCAGCAATGGTCACCCGCCCCTTCGACCACCGCCAGCGCCCCCGAATTGCGGACCGCGAAGCGCTCGCCCGCGCACCCCGCGGCAAACAGTTCGCCTCCCGTGGCGCCATACAGGCAGGTGTTGCCGATGATCGCCGCCTGCTGGCTGGCAAACGGCGAATCCGCCGGCGGACGTACCGTGATGCGGCCACCGGCCATGCCCTTGCCGACACCGTCATTGGCTTCGCCGATCAGCTGGATATGCAGACCACCGGCATTGAAGGCCCCCAGACTCTGCCCCGCCGCGCCTTCCAGCTTCAGTACCAGCGGCGTAGCCTCCAGACCGCGATCACCATGCACCCGGGCAATATCGCCGGACAGGCGGGTGCCGATCGCCCGATCCGTGTTCTCGATCGGATAGTGCAGCTCCACCGCGCGCCCTTCGCGTACCGCCCGGGCCGCATCGGCCGAGATGCGGGTCGCCAGGGCCGCCGCATCGCGCATCGGATTGCGAGACAGGACGCAAGTCGCGTCCACCCTTGATCCCAGGCTGCGGCCATCCAGCAAGGGACCGAGGTCAAGCTTGTGCTGCACCGGAGTGGCCGCGACATCACGCTGGGCCAGCAGGTCGGCACGACCGATCAGCTCATGCAGGGAACGGGCGCCAAGCCGGGCCAGTTGCTCGCGCACATCCTGGGCGATAAAGCGGAAATAGTTCATCACCATCTCCGGCAGCCCCACGAAATGCTCCTTGCGCAACTGCTCCAGCTGGGTCGCGACACCGGTGGCGCAATTGTTCAAATGGCAGATCCGCAGATATTTGCAGCCCAGGGCCACCATCGGCCCCGTGCCGAAGCCAAAGCTTTCGGCACCCAGCAGTGCCGCCTTGAGTACATCGAGACCGGTCTTCAGACCGCCATCGGTCTGCAGCCGGACCCGCCCGCGCAGCTCGGTGCGGCGCAGGGTCTGCTGGGTTTCGGCCAGACCCAGCTCCCAGGGCGTGCCGGCATATTTGATCGAGGTCAGCGGACTGGCGCCGGTCCCCCCGTCATGCCCGCTGATAGTGATCAGGTCGGCACCGGCCTTGACCACGCCGGCCGCCACCGTGCCGACGCCGGCATGGCTGACCAGCTTGACCGAAATCAGCGCCGCCGGATTGACCTCCTTGAGATCGTGGATCAGCTCGGCCAGATCCTCGATCGAGTAGATGTCATGATGCGGTGGCGGCGAGATCAGACCGATGCCGGGCTTGGCATAGCGCAAACGGGCAATCGTGGCATCGACCTTGTGACCGGGCAGCTGGCCGCCCTCGCCGGGCTTGGCGCCCTGGGCGATCTTGATCTGCAGCACTTCGGCATTGACCAGATAAGCCGGGGTGACCCCGAAGCGGCCCGAGGCGACCTGCTTGATCTTGGACATGCGCTCGGTGCCGTAACGGGCAGGATCTTCGCCGCCTTCCCCCGAGTTGCTGCGTCCGCCCAGCCGGTTCATCGCCGTGGCCAGCGCTTCATGGGCTTCGGGCGACAAGGCGCCCAGCGACATGCCGGCCGAATCGAAACGCGCCAGAATGGCCTCCAGCGGTTCGACCTCGTCCAGCGGTACCGGCTCGCCCAGCGGCTGGATGGCCAGCAGATCGCGCAGGGCCGAGGCCGGGCGATGGTCGACCACCTCGGCATAGGCGCGATAGTCGGCCTCGCTGCCGGTGCGTACCGCCCGCTGCAAGGTATTGATCACGTCCGGGTTGTACATGTGGTATTCGCCACCGTACATGAACTTGTACAGCCCGCCGGCACGCAGCAGCTTGGTATCGTTCCAGGCCTCCAGGGCCAGCATCTGCTGGTCATGCTGCAATTCGGCAAAACCGGCCCCTCCGATCCGCGAAGGTGTCCCGGGGAAACACATGTCCACCACTTCGCGGCCCAGTCCGATGATCTCGAACAGCTGCGCCCCGCGATAGCCGGCCGCGGTGGAAATGCCCATCTTGGACAGGATCTTCAGCAGGCCCTTGCGCACCGCGATCCGGTAGCTGCGCCCGATTTCCAGCACGTCGCCACGGATGTGGCCGTCGCGGCCCAGGTCGAACAGACTCTGGTAGGCCAGCCAGGGATAGATCGCGGTGGCGCCAAACCCCAGCAGGCAGGCGAACTGGTGCGGATCGCGGGTCGTCGCCGCCTCGACCAGGATATTGCACTGTGCCCGCAGGCCCTGCTCGATCAGCTCGTTGTGGACCGCGCCGGTGGCCAGCAGCGGATGGATCGGCAACAGCTCGGGCCGCGGATAGCGATCGCTCAGAAAGATCAGCGTGTGACCCTCGCGGGCCGCCTGGCAGGCTTCGCGACAGATCCGGCGCAGGGCCGACTGCAGGTCTTCGCTGCCCGGATCGAACATCAGATCGATCCGGGGCGTACCCTGGTAAGGAGCCATCGACAGGATCTGCCGCAGTTTGCGCTGCGACAATACCGGCGAGTTGATCAGGATATGCCGGGCATGCTCGAGCCGGGTATCAAAGATATTGTATTCCGGCCCGATCTGGGTGATCAGCGACATGACCAGCTTTTCGCGCAGCGGATCGATCGGCGGATTGGTGACCTGGGCGAAAGCTTGCCGGAACCGGTCCGACAACGGCCTGAACTGACGCGACAGCGCCGCGATCGGGGTATCGTCGCCCATCGAGCCAGTCGCCTCGCCCTCCTGCTCGACCATCACCTTGAGCACGGTTTCACGCTCTTCACGGGTCAGCCCGAACAGTTTCTGGTAGCGTCGAAGCTCCTCCGCCGGCAGCGGCTCGGCCGCCAGCGAGGGATCGATCAGATCCGATTCCAGATAGGTCACACCTGCCCGCAGCCACTCGCGGAATGGCGCGCGGGCCCGATTGATCGCATCGATGTCGGCACTGCTCAGCAAGCGCTTGCCGGCGAAATCAATGGCGATCATCTCGCCCGGCGCCAGCCGGCCCTTGGCCACCACCCGTGCGCTGGGAATGTCCCACAGACCGGCTTCGGAGGCCACGATCAGATGGTTGTCGTCCGAGCGGGCCCAGCGGGCGGGCCGCAGGCCATTGCGATCCAGGGTGCAGGCAGCGTACTGGCCGTCGCACATCACCAGCCCGGCCGGGCCATCCCAGGGTTCGCAGTGCAGGCCGTAGTATTCGTAGAAGGCCGCCAGATCCTCGTCGACATTCTCGCTGGCAGCAAAGGCCGGCGGCACCAGGGCGCGCATGGCTCCCAGCAGATCGAAGCCCCCCATCAGCAGCAGTTCCAGCGCGTTGTCCAGGCTCTCCGAATCCGAACCGTCCTGACGCACCAACGGCCCCAGATCGCCCAGCTCCAACAGCGGCGAGCGCAGAATCGCCTCGCGAGCCTGGGCCCAGCGGCGGTTGGCGCGGATCGTGTTGATCTCGCCGTTGTGAGCCAGCATCCGGAACGGCTGGGCCAGCCGCCACTGCGGCGAGGTATTGGTCGAGAAGCGCTGGTGGAACACCACGGCATCGGATACCAGCGCGGGGTGCCCCAGATCCGGGAAGACCTCGCGCAGATGTCCCAGCGCCGCCATGCCCTTGTAGCCGATGGTATGGGCCGACAGGCTGACGATATAGAAGTGCGCATCATCCCGGAAAGCCAGCTCGGTACGCTTGCGTGCCCGGAACAAGGCACGCTCGAAAGCGGCGTCGGTCATCGTGGCGGCCGGCGTCACAAACACCTGACGCACCCGCGGTTGGGCCTCGATCGCCAAAGGACCGATCGCCGCCTGGTTGATGGCCACTTCACGCCAGCCGGCGGTCAGCAATCCCTCCTCCTGCAGATGGGCATCCAGCCGGGCGCTGGCCTGGTCTTCCTGCGTCGGGTCCAGAAACACCAGACCGGCCGCAAAGCGTTCACCCAGGGCAATGCCGGATTCCTCGGCCAGTGCCCGCAGCCACGCGGTGGGACGATGGATCAGCACGCCCGCGCCATCGCCGGTGATGCCATCGGCATTGACCGCACCGCGATGGGCCAGTTTGGCCAGCGCCGCGAATGCGGTGTCCACCACCCATGCACTGGCCTGGCCATCAATCTGGGCAATCAGACCGAAGCCGCAGCTGTCGTGCTCGAAACTCGCGTCATATAAGCGCGGACTGTATTGCTGAACCAAAGCGCCGTCTCCTGGCTGTTGCAAGGGCGCACACCGCTGCTGCCGCGCGGCAGGGCCGGCGAACCCCGGATTGCAAATACTGGGACAAGGACTTTAAGCACATCCGCAAGCGTTCGTCAAAGGCATTTAGCCGCCCAACGACGACCTCGATGCCATCCCCCGGCTGCGCGACTCCCGGGGAGGCTCGCGGTACCCGTGCCAGTCGGCAATAATGGGCCCATGCCGATACGATTCCGATCTGCCCCCCTGGCCTGCCTGCTGCTTGGATCGATGCTCACCGCCCCCGCCAGCGCCCAGAGCACCCGCAGCCAGCAGGCCCAGGCACGCAAGCAGCTGCACGAGCTGCACCAGCAGGTGCAGGATCTGACCGAAGCCCGAGAGGCCACCCGCAGTCAGCAGCAGAGCGTCACCGCGGCGCTGGCCAGACAGGCCCAGGCCGTGGCCATGGCAGCCAGATCGGTGCGTCAGACCGAGCAGGCCCTCGGAGCCAAGCAGCAGGAACTGGACACGCTGCTGCAACAACGCGACGCACTCAAACTGCAACTGCAGCAGCAGCGCCAGGCCATTGGTGAACTGCTGCGAGCCGCCTACAGCCTGGGCCAGGGCTCGGACCTGCGGCTGCTGTTGGGCGACGATGATGTCGGCCGCATCGCCCGGGCCTTGATGTATTCGCACTATTTCCAGCAGGATCGACAGCGCCGTGTGGCCGCCCTGATGGGTCAGCTGGCCCAGCTGCAGCAGCTGGAGGGGCAGATCCGTGACCAGCAACAGCTCCTGCAGCAAACCCGCCAACTGCGCAGTCGCCAGCAGCAACAGCTCGCCCGGCAGCGGGCTGCCCAGCAGAAACTGCTGGACCAGACCAATGCCCGCTACCAGACCCAAGGCCAGAAACTGGCCGCTCTCCGGCAGGACGAGGCCTCGCTCAACCAGATGCTGGCCAGACTGCAACGCGCCCTCGATGAGGCCGCGCGCGCGGCTGCCCGCGAATCCCGGCAAAATCCGTCGGCGCCGACCAGTCGCGGCAATATCCGCGGCAACCTGCCCTGGCCGGCCAAGGGCGCAGTGCGCCGGCATGGCAATGGCGTCCTGATCGCCGCCGCCCAGGGCAGCGAAATCCACGCGGTGGCACGTGGCCGGGTGGTCTTTATCGGTTTTCTGCGCGGTTACGGCACCCTGATCATCCTCAACCATGGTGACGGCTGGACCAGCGGCTACGGCAATACCGAGACCCAGTTGTGCAAGGTCGGCGACCAGATCGAGGCCGGCCAGACCTTGGCCACTGCCAGCGCCGCCACCGACAATGACAACAGTGGCGTGTACTTCGAGCTGCGCCATCGGCTGACCCCCACCAACCCCGAGGCCTGGCTGAGTGCCCACCGTTGACGCCCTGCGCGACGGGGCGCAGGCTAGAAGCCATCTTGCGCCGAGGAGCCGGACTGACGCCCGCGGCCCCGTTCCATCGCCGCCTGCCACGGCTCCAGCAGATCATTGGAAGAAGATGAAGTTTTCGGAATTCCGGTCCATGCGTTTGTCGATGCTGAGCCTGCTGGGGTGCCTGCTGGCCGCACCGGCCTGGTCAGCCCAGCCCCCCATGCCGGCTCCGGCCGCTTCCGCCGAGGCTCCGACCGGCATGTCGCTTGGCGATGATGATGCGGTCCCTGCCGCCGCCGGAAGCGCCGCCGCCCCAACCGATGCACTGGGCCTGAAGGACATCCGCTATTTCAGCCGGGTGCTGGAAGTGGTCAAACAGGCCTATGTCGACCCCGTCAGCAATCCGACCCTGATGAAAGCGGCCATCAACGGCATGCTCAGCGGTCTGGACCCGCACAGCGCCTTTCTCGACAAGGCCGGCCTGGCCCAGCTGGACGAAGACACCACCGGCCAGTACAGCGGCCTGGGAATCGAGGTCATGGAAACCGGCGGCCTGCTGCGCATCGTCTCGCCGATCGATGACACCCCCGCCTCGCGGGCCGGAATTCTGGCCGGCGACACGATCGTCAAGATCAACGGCAAGAGCATCACCCCTGACAATATCGACAAGCTGTACGAGCAATTGCGCGGCGATGCGGGAAGCAAGATCAGCCTGACCATCGTGCATGCCAGGTCCACCACGCCCATCGAGCTGCACCTGGTCCGCGAGCGCATCACCATGGCCAGCGTCAAGGTACGCGAGCTGGAACCCGGCTATGCCTATATCCGGATCAGCCAGTTCCAGGACGACACCAGCAACGATCTTGAACGCAAGCTGGGCAGCCTGATCCGCAAGTACGGCCAGCCGCGCGGCGCGGTGCTGGATCTGCGTTCCAACCCGGGCGGCCTGCTGACCGCGGCGGTCGGCGTCGCCGACGATTTTCTGGATCGCGGCGGCATCGTCAGCACCCGTGGCCGGCTGCAGGATGCGAACATGCGCTTCGATGCCCATCCCGGCGACCTGCTGAAAGGGGCGCCGATGGTGGTACTGGTCGACAACGGCACCGCCTCGGCCGCCGAAATCGTCTCCGGCGCACTGAAAGACAACCGCCGTGCGCTGATCATGGGGCGCCGGACCTTCGGCAAGGGCGTGGTCCAGACCGTGCTGCCGCTGGATCCCGAGCATGCGGTGAAAATCACCACCGCGCGCTATTACACCCCGAACGGCACCTCGATCCAGGCTGAAGGCATCCAGCCCGACATTCCACTGCCGGAACTTGCCGTACGCAAAGTCGATGATACCGGCAGTTTCGGCATCGGCTCGGAAGCCGATCTGCCGAATCATCTGGCCAATCAGGGCACGACCACCGGCAAGACCACCGATACGGGGGCCGCCGATACGGCACTGGCGACCCGCGACTATCCGCTGTCGCAGGCGTTGAACGTGCTCAAGGCGCTGGCCCTCAACCATGGTCCACCCCCGGTCGCGGCACACTGAGCCTTGGTCTGGTACCGGCCGGAACGGTACAGGCGACAGGATGACGACAGGATCGATCGGCATCGTGACCGTTCATGTTCCAGGAGTTCTCGCATGTCACCTCATCTGACTCGACGCTTGCTGGCCGGCCTGCCCTTGCTGGCCGTGATCGGAAGCAACGGCTGCAGTGCACCCGACCGCGACGGCAACCAGGCCGCTCCGACCGCCATGGCCCCTGCGTCGGTGCCCACGCCGAGCCAACCCGCGGCACCCGCCACGGCGGCCACAGCCGCGCCCGCCGCCGTTCCCAGCGCCGCGGAACTGTACCGGCTGGTCGCTCCCGTGGCCTTGTTTCCCGACCGGCTGCTGGCCCAGGTGCTGGCGGCCGCCACCCACCCGGACCAGATCGCGGCCGAAGCCGACATGCTGCGGCAGAATCCCGGCCTGAACGCGGCAGCCCTGCAGGCGGCCCTGACACCGCAACCCTGGGATCCGGCCGTCAAGGGACTGGCCAGCTTTCCCGACGTGCTGAACCAGATGGATCGCAGTCCCGCCTGGACAGCGGCCCTGGGCCGGGCCTATGCCAATGATTCCACCGATCTGATGAATGCGGTTCAGGTCCTGCGCCATCGTGCCATGAATCAGGGCCACCTCAAGAACACGCCGCAACAGACCGTGGTCAGCCGCACGGTCACGACCCAGACCGTCACCACCGGCGAGCTGGTGCCCGCGCCTCAGAGCTATGTGGAAATCGAACCGGCCCAGCCCGATGTCGTCTATGTCCCCAGCTACAACCCGGCGCTGGTCTATGGCGAGGACTACGGGGCATGGCCCGGCTACTACGAGGCCCAAGGCGGCTTTGATGCCGGCTGGTCGGGGGGACTGATCGGTTTTGGCACGGGCATTGCCGTCGGCGCCCTGCTGTCCCATCCTTGGGGCTGGCACCACTGGGGCATGCATTGGGGCGGCCCCCCGCCTCCGGGCGGCGGCATCGACGGGTGGCGCGCGCCCTCGGTCTATTATGACCAGCGCCATTACGACGTCCAGAACATCAGCATCCATGACAATCGCCAAGGCTTCACTGCCGGCGGCTTCCGCCGCCCCCCCGTCGGCATGGGGGCAGGACAGGCGGCAGGCGGCCCGATCGGCCGGCCCGGTGGCGGCTATGGCCCGCCCGGTGGTCACTGGCAGACGCCGCAGTTCAACCAGCGCCTGAATGCCCACGCCTGGGGCCAGGGCGCCGCATCTGCACCGGAGCTGAGCCGCGGGCCTACGTTCCAGGCCCATGCCGGCCCCCAGGGCGGTTCGGGCTGGAGCCCTCAACCGATGGCCGGCCAGCACAGCCACCCCGTCTCTTATATCCACAATGATTCTGCCGGTTCCCGCCAGCCACCGGCGGGCCTGCATGTCAGTACCCGAGCACCCGGCCAGGTCATGCAATCCGAAGGCTTCCGCGGTTTCCAGCGGGCAGGTGAGGCGCCGCAGCAGCGGTCGTCCCCATTCAACCGGGAGTCCAGCTTCCACCAGGAAGGCGGCTTCCATCCGGAGCCGCGCGGTTTCGGCAACGGCATGCGACCGGCCGGGCAGACCTTCCGGCCCCAGCCATCGTTCCAGCAGCATCAGGCACCGGTCTTTCATCCGGCGCCGGCGCCACGTCCGGCGCCACAGGGGCACCCGCACGAAGGCGGCGGCGGTCATCACCGCTGAGGCGGCTCGCCCGCCACGGGATAGGGACTTCCGTCTGTCAGCATCGCCCCGGCTTGCCGCCGGGGCGTTGTCTCACGCGGCGGCTTCGTCCGCAGGCGCCGGCTTCACCAGCCAGCGCACGGCCAGCAGGCCCAGCTCGTACAGCAGACACATCGGCACCGCCAGCATCACCATCGACGTCAAGTCCGGCGGCGTGATGAAGGCCGAGATCACAAAGGCCGCCACCACCGCATAGCGACGCGCACCGCGCAGCTGCTGCAGATTGACGACACCCATGGCCGCCACGATCACTACCGCCACCGGTACCTCGAAACAGGCGCCGAAGGCAAAGAACATCAGCATCACGAAGTCGAGATAGTGGGTGATGTCCGTCATCATCTCCACGCCCTGCGGCGTGACGGCCGTCAGAAAGCGGAAAGCGGCCGGCAGCACGGCAAAATAGGCGAAGGCCGCGCCGCAATAGAACAGGATCAGGGCCGCCGCCAGCAAGGGCCGGGCCAGCCGCTTCTCATGCTTGTACAGGCCGGGACTGACGAAAGCCCACAGCTGGTAGAGAATCACCGGCATGGCGATGAACAAGGCCACGAAAAAGGCCAGTTTCAGCGGCGTGGTGAATGGGCTGGCCACCTCGGTGGCAATCAGGTGCGCACCCTGCGGCAAACGGGCCACCAGCGGTTGCGCCAATCTGGAATACAGATCATTGGCAAAAGGCACCAGCACCACCAGCACCACCAGCAAGGCTCCGATCGCCTTCATCAGGCGGGAGCGCAGCTCGATCAGATGCGAGAACAGGCCTTGTTCGAGATCGACATCGCCCAGCCGGTCATTCAGATCAGGTCCGCTCATGTGACACTCCCTGTGTCGAAGGCACAACGGCAGCGGTATCCGTAGCCTTCCCTGCGGCCGATGGCGGCCGATCCTGCGCAGAGGCATCCGGCTGCACGCCGTGCCGTACCTGCTGGTCCAGCTCGCTGGCGCCCTGATGCACCGACTGGATCGAGGTATCCCATTGCTTTTTCATGCTTTCGGCACGCTCGGCCGCTTCGCGGGCGGAGCGACGGATTTCCTCGATTTCCAGTTCGCGTTCGACCTCGCTGCGGACGCTGTCCCAGCCGGTCCGCACCCGACGCAGCAAGGCGCCCACGGTCCGCGCCGCGCCAGGAAGCTTTTCGGGTCCCAGCACGATCAACGCGACAACCGCAATCAGCACCAGCTTTCCAAAGCTGATTTCGATCATTCCACCATCCCGGATGAGGCCCGACTCAAGGCTTACTTGACGTCGTGGGTTTCACGCTGCGAAGTCGTCTGGGCCGTTTCACGCGGCGGATCGGCCTGCAGGCGCTCATCGGAAGGCTTGGCCGGCTCATCACCTTCCATGCCCTTCTTGAAGCTCTTGATCGCACCACCCAGGTCCGACCCCAGATTGCGCAGCTTGCTCGTTCCGAACATCAATACCACCACCAGCAGCAGCAGAATGATATGCAGGGTGCTAGGCATAGTCTTTACCTCTTCTCACACGCAGGGCGATGTGGCCCAATGGAATCTACAGGATACCGCTAATCAAGGCTGCGTGTATGCTTTCAGGCGGTCCCTGAACTCGGTGACGGCGACCGGCACCTGACCCACACCGCCTTCGAAGATCCGCCGCGGGGTGACGCCTTCGCCATAAATGGCGGCATTGGCGGCATAGTCGGGCTTCAGCACGGCACCATCCAGCGCGATGCCGGCAAACAGACCCCTGGCACGGGAATAGGAATAGATCTCCGCATTCAGGCCGCCATCGGTGGCCGCACCGGCCGAACGCCCGACCGGGCCCGCCGCCGCCGAGGCATCGGCACCGATGGTGAATTTGCCACTCACCAGAGAGTCCACCCCGCGCTGGGTGCGGAACACCAGAACCAGATCGGTCTTGGAGACCCCGATCTGCAGACCGAAGCTGCCGCCTGCAATCACCACGTAACTGGGATAGGACCAGGAGCCGTCAGCCTGCTTGACCGAGATCAGGCCCTCGCCGCGGCGGCCTCCGAAGATCAGGCCCACCTTCAGGACATCGGGAATCACCGCCACCGCCCGCGCCTCGCGCAGCAGGTCGGTCGGGATCGACTTGTCCGGCGTGGCCATGATTTCACGCATGACGCGTACCGCATCACTGGCCTGCTGGCCGGGGCTGACATCGGCCAGTACGGGCAGCGACAGACTGAAAACGGCGGCTGCAAGCAGGACAAGCCGGTATACTCGGCGATTCTTCATCGTGACAACTCCATGGCGACGGGTGGGGAGGCCACACAGTCCGATCCAGTCCGGACCATGCGCCATTCCATGCTTCTGACATGCCGATGCTTGATCACAAGGGTCACGAGGATGTCCTGGTCCATGTACCGGGCATCATGCCGTCTGTCGTACATCAATCAGGTATCCTTCGAGTCATGGGCGACTATTACAGCAGATATCACCAGATGGCGGCGGATGCGCCGTCGACCGCGGTTCAGACTGGCGTGCTGCTGGTCAACCTGGGGACACCGGAGACGCCCACCGCCAAGGCGGTCCGTCCTTATCTTGCCGAGTTCCTGGGTGATCGCCGCGTCATCGAAGCGCCGCGCTGGTTGTGGTGGCTGGTGCTGCACGGGGTGATCCTGCGCATCCGGCCCCGCCGCTCGGCGCACGCTTATGCCAAGATCTGGACCCCGGAAGGCTCGCCGCTGCGGGTCGGCAGCGAGCGCCTGAGCCTGGCCCTGCAGCAGGAGCTGGAGCAACGCCTGCCCCACCCTCCGCGGGTGGCGCTGGCCATGCGCTATGGTCGCCCGGCGGTAGCCGATGCCATCCATCAGCTGCAGGCCCAGGGCGTGAACCGACTGCTGGTGCTCCCCCTTTATCCGCAATACTCGGCCACCTCGACCGGCTCGGTCATCGATGCCGTCGCCGATGCGGTCAAGCGGATGCGATATCCGCCCGCATTGTGCACCATCAACGACTACCATGCCGATCCGGCGCATATCGAGGCCCTCGCCGGCTCGATCGAGAACTGGTGGCAAGACCATGGCCGCGGCGACCACCTGCTGCTGTCCTTCCATGGCATTCCCGAGCGCTATGTCCGGGCCGGCGATCCCTACCAGCAGCAGTGCCTGACGACCGCGGAGCTGTTGCGCCGGCGCCTGGGTCTGGAGGAGACGGCGATGACGGTCAGCTTCCAGTCACGGGTCGGGCGCGAGCGGTGGCTGCATCCTTATACCGATGAAACCGTGCGCCGCCTGGGTGCCGAGCGGATCGGCAAGCTGGATGTAGCCTGCCCGGGCTTCGCGGTGGACTGTCTGGAGACGCTTGAGGAGATCGCGATGCAGAACCGCGAGCTGTTCATCGAGTCCGGCGGCGGCGATCTGCGCTACATCCCTGCCCTCAATGACGCACCGGCCCAGGTCGGGCAGTTGGCCGATCTGGTCGAGCGCCATACCCGGCAGTGGCAGCCGGCCTGAGCGCCACCGCCAGATACTGACGGCCCCGGTCGACCGCCCCGCCATCCCGGTGGCATCTATTGATACTGCAGGGTGAAGGTTGCGGTACCATTGCCCGGGCCGGCCCTGATCGGGGTTCCGGTCTGGTAGTACCGCGCTTTCAGCGGCAGACTCATGCTGCCATCGGTGGCGGTACCCAGCTCCAGGCCGTCACCGCCGAAGCTGACCGGGGTATCGCTGCGTCCGTCCAGCAACTGGATGCCGATGCCGGCGGCGACCGGCGTCGTCGGTGACAACTGCAACACGCCCGGTGCCTGGCCGGGATCGGTGCTGGCATCAAGACGCACATCGACGGTGTCGACGCTGCGATTGCAATTCAAACGTATCGTGAACTCACGTTCCGCCGCCGTGCTGCCGACCCCATGAAAAGCGCCGGCCGGCACACTGCCGAAATCCACCGCGATAGTCTTCGAGCCGGGATCGACCGTGCAGGACGGCGCCACGATGCTGACCCCGCCACTGATAATGCGAGCCGACATGATCCGTCGCCCGGGCCCCGAGGCCGTGTTGTAGTAGGTCGAATAAATGCCTGGCGTCAGATCCCCGGTCGCGATATCCGCCGCGGTCTTGACCAGTTCCACCCGCAGCCGCCAGCCGCGGAAGCTGTAGAACGCATTGCGATTCGCCTGCAGGGTGAACGGATACCAGTTGATGGCTCCGGCATTGGAAACCAGGGCCATCCGCAGCCCCACGCCAGCGAGGTTGGTGGCATAGACGTGATCCATGCCTGGCACCGCTTGCTGCCCCATGCTCAAGGCCCCGATGAAGTCGGTGGGCGCGGTGGAATTGCAGATCGCATAGGTATTGTTGTTGTTGATGTCGAAGGAACGGATCGCCAGCTCGCCACCGACGGCGATCGACGGATAGGTGATGACCCGACCGATATTCAGGTTCACGATCCGCTCCTGCCACGTCGCAGGAATGCTGCAGGCCGCGTGCAGGCCATGTCCCCACAACAAGACGGCCACCAGCATCAGCCAGCCCGGATACCGGCCTGCCAGCCGGCGTGAAACGGCGGGATGCTCGCTCATGCCTATTTCCTCCCTGCGGGCAGATCGACGGCAGCGGCCATGGCCGTGCAAGCCTGCCGGATGGTCTGGTAATACGCGGCTCCGGCCGCCTTGCGCGGCGGCAACTGATAATGGATCTCGCAGCGTTCGGACGGCTGCTCGCCCCATTGCACCTGCAGCCGGCCCTGATCCGGCATCGAGCGCACGTACAACTGGCTGGCCTGCCCGACGAGGCCGACCTGATGCCCGGCGGCATCGAAGACCGGCGCGGCAAACGGCAGCGGCGAGCCGTCCGGTGCCCGGCTGTCGATCAGCACGGCCCGGCCCTGGCGGGTTTGGAAGTCCAGTTTCACGATCGCACCGGCATACGGCGCGACCTGCTGGCTGGTGTCATCCAGCTCGATATCGGTGGAAAGTCCCTGCGGATCAATCTGCACGGTGTTCTGCCGATAGGGAATCAGATAGGGAATCACGGCATGGCCCCAGCGATCGATGCGCAAGCCCGAATAATTCGAGACCCGGGCGCCGCGGGCACCGGCTGCATGAACAATGGCCATGGTGTCGCCGGTTTGCGGACTGAAGCTCAGGCCGCCGCCATGCACCACCACCGAGCCGACCGCGCCCAGCGACGCCTGCCGGTAGCTGCCGCCCTGGCCATAGCTGCCGCTGAGCTGTGAATAAGGACTGCGGTACTGGACATTGGCACTGCCTTCGGTGCCGCCGCCGTCACGAGAGTCGTGCTGCATGGTCAGTCCGTAGTTGAGATTGTTGTCGATGCCAAGCGAGCCGGTCACGCCCAGCTGCTCCTGGGTATGGCCGCGATCGCTGCGGGTGATCGCGCTGTTGAGCTGAGGGGCGTGGCTGCCATAGCCCAGCGGCAGCGACAGGGTCAGGAAATACTGAATCTCCGAACGCCCGGCCAGGTCGCGCAGACGCGATGCCGACAGGTTGTAGTTGAGGCGCAGGCGCCGCCACACATTGTTGTAGCCCAGCTGGTACTGACTGGCCCGGCGACCGTCGCCCCAGTAATCCAGAGTCGATCCCGTCGCGTAGATCGACCCGCCACCCGATCCCAGCGACTGGTTCAGCGTCAGCTCGAAGCGGCTGCGTTGCCGCTGGATGGCATATCGTCCGACGGGGTCTGCCGCGATCTGGTCGCGCGCATAAAGATAGTCGCGCAAGCCCATGAAGCCGGAGGTGGAATACCGGTAGGCGGCCAAGGCGAACTGGGTCCCGGTGGGCTGGACAAACTTGCTGAAACCGAACTTGAAGCTCTGCCCGTTGCGACTTCCGTACCCGGGCAGCCGCAGACTGGCCCCGGTCACATCCAGCGAGAAGGCACCGGCACGTGTCATCACCGCCGCCCCGGCCAGCGCCGACACATATCCGGAGCTGGCCAGGGCGCCGGCATAGCCGGTCAGGCTGTTGCTGATGCCGCGCTGGAACGTGCCCTGCATCATCATCGGCCGGAAATGCAGGCTCTGCTCGCGCACCTTGCCCATCATCGCGCTGTACCGACTGATGCCCGGTCGCAGCGACTGTGCCACCGACGCATAGGGCACCGAAAACTGTCGCTGCGACCCGTCCGCCTCGGTAATCCGCACCTGCAGGTCGCCACCATAACCGGTCGGGTACAGGTCGCGGATCTCGAACGGTCCCGGCGCCACCGTGATCTGGTAGATCACATAACCATTCTGGCGCACTTCCACCCGTGCATTGCTGGTTGCCACACCGCGCACGATCGGTGCATAGCCGCGCAGGGAGTCCGGAAACATCCGGTCGTCGGTGCGGGCCTGTACTCCGCGATAGGCGATGGCATCGAACAGCTCGCCGTTGGTATAGGCATCGCCCAGCAACAACTGGGTTCGCGCGGACGGCCAGTAATACTGGGCATAGCTGGCGATATTCTGCCAGCGTCCGCCATAGCCGGACTGCCAGTTGAAGGCCGAAGTGTGCCGGAACTGCCAGGCACCGAGGTTGAAGCCGCCATCCAGCCCGGCATAGGCCGAAGTCTGCTCGATACCCGTCGGGCGGCGATATCTCCTGCCGTCCTCGAGCGGCCGCCCGGTCACCGGATCCAGAGCGCCCGGCGGCACTTGCGGATCGGGATGAAAGTCCATGCTTCGACCCTCCATCCGATACTGATAGACATTCACCGAATAATTGAGAAACCCCGCCACAATCCCGTGCGACCAATATTGGGGTTCGACATAACCGCGTGCCTGGCGCTGCAGGGCCACTTGCGGCACGGACAGATCCAGCCGCATTTCGCTGCTATCGTAGCGGGCGTTCGCCTGATCGACCCACTCCGGCAACAAGCGGCAGCGGCTGTCGGCCGACGCTTTCATGCCCGCCACGGCGGCGGGCTTGATACCCAGCTCATCCAGCTGCCCGGAGGTGAAGCAAGGCCAGGCCGTCATGCTGGCCGGTACCGCCACGAAGCGGATGCTGCGGCGACCGATCCAGTCGCCATTCACATGGATATCCACGCTGTAGCTCCCCGGGTCCACCGGATTGCCGTGTGCATAACGGCCAAGGTCCAGGCCCTTTGCGCGTCCGGCCAGAAAAGCACTGTTGAAACTGGCGTCGGTCGGGGCAGGAGCTGCCGCCGATGCCGTCGGATCCAGGGCCGCCGACGGCCAGGCAACCACGGCCGGCGACACCGCCGCCAGCAGGACCGCCAGGGCGGCTCGCCGCCCCGCCGCTTGAAGACATCCGGAATCCGTATCCGCCGGACGGCACAAAGCAACGCGCAGCTCGGGGGCATCACTCCTCATCAGCTGAAATCCTTTTCGCAGAATGAACAGCCACATCGCGTCCTTGCGATGCAAGACCATGCCGATCACTACTCAGAAGTGACCGATGTGCTCGTCACTGCCTCCGTAATCATTGATGGTGGTGAAACGGATATCTCCATGCGTGGGCAGCGATGCCGCGGTCCCCTCCAGTTCGAAGCGCTGCGTGCCACCGGGGGCGACCATCCCGCCGTGCCGGCTGCGCCATGAAACCGTCGTGGCAGGCACGGCGGCCGCGACCGTGCTGAAGGAGACGAAGTAAGGCGATGGATTGCTGCACTCCAGCTGGATGCGTCCCGCGTCATCCTTGTGCAGTGTCCACTGCAATTGCCGGTAGGCCAGCAGTGCCCGACCCGGCAGTTTTTCCGGCCGGTAAAACACCTTGATCCGCGAGCGGATCGCCAGCTGCAGATAGTTGCGCCCCGAACCCTTCGCCGGCATCGGCGGGACTTCCAGCACGTTCAGCCAGAACACCGACTCCCGCTGCTGCACCAGCGGTGCCCCGGCGAACATCAGACGCAGACTCATGCCGCGATGCGGCTCGATCCGAGAAATCGGCGGCGTGATCACGAAGGGCGTCCGGGCCTGCTCCGGACTCTGCCGGGCATCGCCTGCGTCCAGCCAAGCCTGGATCAACGATGGCGTCTGGCCGCGATTGTCCAATTTGATGGTCACCTCTTTCGCCTCGGCGGGATAGATGACACGCGTACTGTTGATGACCACATCAGCGCTGGCGTTCCGACCCGCGATCAAGGCAAGAACCGCCAGACACCGTGCCACGCACTGGCCGGCATTCATGATGGATATCCCTGGAACAGCCCCGACGGAAGGCGGACCGGAAAGCTCCGGTCCGCCTGCGAACCGCTTACTCGTAAGCGATGGTGTAATTGATCCGACTGGCCACCAGACCATCGGTGGAAGCACCGTTCACGGCCACGTACTGCACATAGTAGTTCAGGGTGGCGGCACCATCCTCGAGGGCCACCGATTTGGAGTTGGTCGCCGCCAGATCGGCAGCCCCCAGGGTGATGGCCGTGGTGTCCTGATTCAGCAACTGCAGCTCGACATTGGTGGCCTGACCGTCACCCGTGTCGTTCAACAGCTGGCCGGTGCGCAGGTCGACGGTACTCCCCGGTTCAAAATAGACGGCCACATTGCCGGTCGCCGGCGAGCAATTGCTGAGCGCGATGTTGAAGGGCGTTCGCCCGGCCCACTGCCCCGCCGCCGACAAAGTCTGCTGGGAGACGGTAGGCAGGGTGACCGTGAAGTCGACCCCTCCGCCATTGCCGCTGATATCGCAGGTCTGGGCCGTGATCTGGCCATTGAAGTTGATCAGTCCATCCGCAGCGCGGCTGGGCGTGGACAGGGCCGAAAGCCCGAATGCAGCGACCGCAGTGGCGGCCAGAGTCAATGTTTTCACTTTATCCTCCTTGACATGAAATATACGGACCAACCGTATCCCGACAGGCCGTTGGCAGCTTCCGTGTGCCTTGGCTGGATCAGCGTGGCGCGACCCACCCGCGCCCCGGAGCGGAGCCGACGGCTTGTCGCGAATCGAGTGTCATGAATCACGCAATGAATGTCAATAGTGATATCAATCACATTACTGACCTCTATTTTCACGACTCATGCACACATCGGCCGGTGTGCTTTCAGCTGGAAATGGCCATCCGTTCGCTATCGAAAACCCGGATCGCGATGATCACCACCAGCACCGCCAGCAGACTGGTGCCGGCAAAACACAGGCCCAGCGGCAGCCATGCCACCTGCCCTGATCGCAGCAGTTCGACGATGCCAAGGTTCTGTGACAGCACCGGAACGGCATACATCCATGCGCTGGCCTTGAACGGCAACAGGCTCAGGAACAGGCTGGGCAAGGCCGGCACCAGGGACAGCAGCCCCAGATAGGTCTGGGCTTCGCGATAGCTTTTGGCGAACCCCGCCACCATGATCTGCAAACCGGCCAGGAAAACGGTCAACGGCAGCATCATCCACCAGGCGGTGAACATGAAGCGCAGCCCCAGGTGCAGTTCAAAGCCCAGTTTTGCGGAAGGCAGACCATATCCGACCAGACCGAATGCCAGTACGCTCAGCACCAGGCTGGCAAAGGCGAAACTGGAGGTCGCGGCCAGCTTGGCCAGCAGAATTTTCCAGCGCGCCACCGGATTGACAAGCAGCGGTTCCAGCGACTGCCGCTCCCGCTCGCCAGCGGTCAGGTCGATCGCCAGATACATGCCTCCCATCTGCACCGTCAGTATCAAAAGATAAGGCAGCATCGAGAACATCAGACCGGCACGGCTGCGCGAGGTCGACTGGTCACGATCCGAGATGGCCAGTGGACTGGCAATGGCTGGATCCATGCCACGCGCCAGCAGACGCAGCGCCGCCTGCTGGGCCGACCAGGCCTGCAGGCGTTTGCTGACGCGATCCACCGTTGCCTGCGCGTCGCTGCGCGAGGAATCATGAATCAGCTGGATCCCGGCCGGCTCGCCGCGCGCGATCTGGGCTGACCACTGCGGCGAGATCCGCAGGACCACGTCCTGATCCCGATCCACCACGGCCTGTTCCGGGTCGGCGATGGCGGAACCTGCCCGGATACCGCCCTCGGCAAGAAACCCGATCAGCGCCGGAGCGTATTGCGCACCGACAACCGGAATGGTGACGGGCCGGTCCGACTGCCGGCTTTCGCGCTGCACCAGCACCTGGATCAGCACCAGCAGCAGAAGCGGCGTCAGCAGTGGACCGATGACCAGGGCATTGAGCACCGCCCGACGATCACGCAGGTTTTCCCTGACCTCTTTCCACCAGATCGTCAGAAGGGGCGACTTTGCGAAATGGATGTTCATGCGGCCAGACCCTCGCCACTTCCGATGAGTCGGACAAAAGCATCTTCCAGGCTGGCTTCACCGGTGCGTTCCCGCAGCCCTTCCGGACTGTCGATCGCGATCACCCGGCCTGCGGCGATCACCACCACCCGGTCGCAGACCGCGGCGATTTCCTGCATCACATGGCTGGACAGCAATACGCACCGGCCCTGCTCGCGCAACGACAGAACAAAGCGGCGCAAGGCGCGCGTAGCCATCACGTCCAGTCCGTTGGTGGGCTCATCCAGCAGGACATTGGCCGGATCATGCACCAGGGCCCGGGCGATCGCCGTCTTGATGCGCTGCCCCTGCGAGTAGCCTTCGCTGCGCCGATCAGCGAATTCGGTCATGCCCAGTTCGTCGATCAGCTGCTGCCCGCGGCGGCGAGCCGGCTCCGGTGCCAGACCCTGCAGGCGGGCAAAATAGTCGATGTTCTCGCGTGCCGTCATCCGCTTGTACAGACCGTGCGCATCGGGCAGCACACCAAGCCGCCGCCTTGCCGCCAGTGGCTCGGCCACGGCATCAAGGCCGTCGATACGTATCGTGCCGTGGTCTGGCCGCATCAAGGTGTAGAGCATCCGCAGCGTGGTGGTCTTGCCCGCCCCGTTGGGTCCTAGCAGGCCGGTGATCTGGCCATCCTCGGCACGGAAGCTCACATCGCGGACGGCTTCGACCTCGGCGAACGACTTGCGCAACTGCTGGACCTCGATCATGGAGCGGCTCCGTTGAAATCAGTGAAGAACGGCGGGGCCTGCATGCCCTGCAGGCAACTGTCGTCGAAAGCCGCGACGTCGGCCTGCGCGATGAAGTGCGCTACCAGGCGCGGCGTGCAGCCAGCAAGGATGACGTTGTGGGCCTGCCCTTTCAGCACCAGCAGCCGCGCATGCGGCAGACCGGAAGCCACTTGGCGGGCGTACCGTGGCGGAGTGACAGGATCAAATTCACCTGACAACAGCAGGACCGGCGCCGCGCTGCGAAAATCACGATGGAATCCAGGGGGGCGGTCGCCCTTGGGCCACACCGAGCAGATCGCCTGCAGGGTGCTCACGAATCGATTGCCAAGCAAGGTATGCTGATCGGCGGAACGGGTATGCAGCAGGTCGGCATCCTCGCTGCAGCTGACCGCATAGCCCATCCCCGAGCTCATCGAGTCGCTCAGACGCCCCTGCAGCAATCGGGCCTGCGCCGTCAACGGTTCGGCGTTGCCATGGATCGCCGCATCCACCGACAACGGCAGCACCGCCATGGTCAGAGGCGAGTAAGCGAACATCCGCGCCACGATGGCCAGCGTATCGGCACTCAGACTCGCCTGTCCCACGGTGTACCGTTGAGGGTCATGCAGGTTCAGTGTCTGTGGATGCGCCTGCAATTGCCGCTGCAATTGGCGCAATTCAGCATAGGGGTCACCGAAGCGCCGCCTACAGCCCGGCTCGGATTCGCAGCGCCGCGCCTGGGCCTGCAGCGCCGCGTCCAGATTGGCCGCGTGATCCTGTCCCAGCGCCAATGCATTGGGGACCACGCTGTCCAGCACGATGCTGCGCACGGCTGCCGGGTAGCTTCCTGCATATTGCTGCGCGACACGCGTGCCATAGGAAATGCCGATCAGGTCAAGCCGAGGTGCGCCCAGCGCCTGTCGCACCTGCTCCAGATCCCCGATCGCCAGCGTGGTGGTATACATCCGCAGATCGGCCTTCCGTGACAGGCGTTCGGCGCACTGGCTTGCCTCAGCCCTGATCAGCGCTGCGTCGTCTTGCGTGATGGAATCGGACCGGCTCTGATCATCGTGACACGTCAGCGGATTCGAACCGCCGGTACCGCGCTGGTCCAGCAGCAGCACATTGCGATGCGCGGTCAGCCCCCGCAGGCCAGCTGCCAGCTGCGACCAGGCTTCGGTCGCGGCCTGCCCCGGGCCTCCGGCCAGCACCGTCACCATATCGGCGGCCGGAGTCTGGGCGTCGGAACGGATCACGGCCAGGCGCAGCCGGATCGTGCGCGCCTCCGGATGCGCCGGATTTTCCGCCACCGGCCATTGCCCGCACCAGGCCGCGGGACTGCCGCCACCCGCGGGGGCCGGCAGCGTGCAGGCATGCAGATCAACCCGCCCCAGCCGCCAATGGGCGGGCGCGGCGGGCACCGGGTCCGTCGTCGATCTCGCCGGCCCCGCCGCAGGCGGCGATGGCGCGGCAGGCTCGCGCCATGCATGAAGGGCAGCCCCCAGCAGTACACAGACTCCCGCAACCCGCCAGATCCGCGCCCATCGTTTCCGCATCACCATCCCTCAGCCCCCTCAGGCATGCATACGGCATCCGGCCTTGGATGCGCGCAAAGTATTTGTGTATCAATACAACAATACAGATTGACTGGAGTCAAGCGGTGATCTCCCCATACATCCACCCTTGCCAGGCGCCATGGTCGCGAACCGGCTGCATCTCC
>JGI2924J29684_1077947_pt1 | contig 26188 bp, 21 predicted proteins | sample BenlonsequencITS_FD_29684 | JGI IMG/M metagenome (IMG submission 29684)
CCCGGATTATGCCGAGCTGGTCGACTGAAAACCTGACGCCGCCGCGCTGCCGCATGGGCGGGTGGCGTGATTTATTGCGCGTTGACAGCGGCGGAAGCCGGCCGGCATGGTAACGGACCTGCACGTCCGACAATGGTTCCCATGCCCAGTCCCGCTCCTTCCGGCCCATCGCGATCCAATCGCTGGTGGCATTTCCGTTATTTCCGCTCACGTCCGCGCTGGACCATCGCCGCCACGATCTTCACCGTCATGCTGGTGTTGAGCGGCCTCGCCAGCACGCCGGCGCATGCTTTGCTGCTGTCCTTCGATGTCTCGGCGGCGGTGTTTCTGGGCATGGTCTTCGTGCTGTTCTGGCGGACCAGCCCGCAAAGCCTGGCCCGGATGGCCCGGGCCGAGGATACCGGCCGCTGGGGCATGTTGTGGGGCAGTACCCTGGTCTGCGTGATGGTGCTGATCGCCCTCAGCGTGGAACTGCATGCCGGCAAGCATGGTGGTATTCCGCAGCTGTTGATGGGCGCGCTCAGCATCATCCTGTCATGGTTGTTCATGAACACCATGTTCGCCATGCACTATGCCCATGGCTATTACGGCGATCAGGGCGGCGCGCCGGAAGGTTTTCTGTTTCCGGAAACGCCCGACCCCGATTACTGGGACTTCATGTATCTGGCGATTACCCTGGGCATGGCCTTCTCGGTATCCGATGTGCAGATCAGCGGCCGGGTGATGCGGCGCACGGCCCTGGTCCACAGCATGGTGGCCTTTTTCTTCAATGCTTTCATCATTGCCTTGAGCGTGAATATCGTCGCCAGCCTGATCTGAGTGGCGACGCCGGAATCGCGGTCCCGGACCGGAACTGAGGGGCCGGCCGCCGTCGCGGGAGCAGGGTGGACTCAGAACACCATGTTCAAGGCGATCTGCGGCGTGACCCGATGGCTGCTGTTGCGGCCGGTGGCGGTGAACTCCACACCGGCGATCAGGCCGATCCAGGCATTCCAGTTGTATTCGATGGCCGGTGCCAGTACCAGGCTGTCGCCGCCGGGTGCACCGCCAAATCGCTGCCGGTCCTGACCTGGCGGGTTCCGATAGAGGCGCGTCGGCATAAAGCGGCTGTAGATCACTTCACCGACCAGCACCCAGGGGCCCTTCAAGGTGTACTCGCCGGCGACGTCCAGACTGGCCTGCCGCCCGACCCGCAGGCTGCCGTCGAAGTCGGCGGGCGTATTCCAGGCGGTATGGCCGCGAAGCCCGGTCAGAGGGGCCAGCACGGTCCAGTACAGATTGGCACGCAGCCGCAGCACATGATCCCGGGGCAGCCAGAAATATGTCTGGCTGTTGATGCCCAGCACCGTATTGCGCGAGCCCGAGCCCATGCCGTCAACGGCCGAGGCCTGCAGATGCTGGTAGCGGCCGCTGGGTATGGCCTGGGCCAGGGTCAGCGAAATCACCGGCAGCGAGCGCTGCGGATCCGGATGGGTCAGCTGGTACAGCAGGCGGACAATGCTGTCACCGGCCCGCACGCCGGGGCTGCCGGGTGCCTGCCGGTCGGCGGCGGAAAGAATCAGGTGCAGGCTGAGATTGCGGGTGATGCCGTACTGGATCGGAAGGGCCAGGCCCCATTGGCGAGAGGCCGGACTGGCATGATGGTAGCGACGGTGGTCGTCAAAGCTGCCATTGCCGCGGTTCCAGGAAAGATAGGGCTCGATGACCCAGATGCCGGGCGGCAGGGCCGTGGGGTTCAGGGCATCCAGCGGGCCGGTGAAAGCGGGCCGCGGTCGGGCATCCTCCGCGGCCAGCGTGACGGACGCCGGCCACAAGGTGCTGGCGAGGAGGACGGGCACAGCCCGCCAAATGCTCTTGATCGGCATGGTTCATCCTTGAACGAGCGGTCAGAAGACGATGTGAACGCCTCGCCGAGGTGATCATCCTGATCTTCCTCGACATCAGCGGGGCGATCCCGCCGTCGGCAGACGACGGGATCGTGAACGGGTTTACCTGACGGCGGCGCCGACTTCCATCCGCTCCACTCGACGCAGGCCTCGTGGCAGCAGGCCGCCGCGGGTGGCGCGGTTGCCGCCGTACTGCATCAAATCTGCCCAACGCAAAGTTAATTTGCGCTGACCAGCGTACAAGGTCACCTCGCCGCTGCCCTCGGGAACCACCACCGCGCCAACGACATACTCTTCACCGGCGAGCAATTTTGCCTTGGGAATCTCGATCAGCTTGTTGCCCTTGCCCTTGTCCAGTTCGGGCAGATCGGCGACAGCGAACATCAGCAGATGCCCCTCGCTGGTGGCCACCACGATCCGGTCGCTGGCCGGTTCGGCGCTGATCTGGGGCGTCAGGATCCGGGCTCCGTCGTTCAAGGTGATGATGTGCTTGCCGGCCTTGTTGCGGCCGGTCAGCGTCTCGAAACGGGTGACGAAGCCGTAGCCGAAGTTCGATACCAGGACCAGCCGGGTATCGGGGTCGGCGGCGATCAGTGTGTCGAAGCTGGCGCCAGCGGCGGGGCTGAAGCGACCGGTCAGCGGTTCGCCGTTGCCGCGGGCCGAGGGCAGACCGTGGACGGGGGTGGAATAACTGCGGCCGGTGGAGTCGACAAAGGCGACCTGCTGGGTGGTACGAGCACGTACCGCGCCTTGCAAGTCATCGCCGTCACGGTAATTGAGGCTGGCCGGATCGATGTCGTGGCCCTTGGCGGCGCGGATCCAGCCTTTCTGGCTGAGCACCACGGTGACCGGCTCGGCCGGTACCAGGGCGCTTTCGTCCAGCGCCTGGGCGACTTCGCGGCGGACCAGCGGCGAGCGACGATCATCGCCGAATTTGGCCGCATCGGCGCTGATTTCGTCCTTGATAAGGCTTTTCAACTTGGCCGGCGATTTCAGCAGGGCCTGGATCTTGGCGCGTTCCTTCTCCAGTGCCGAGGCCTCGGCATTGATCTTCATTTCCTCCAGCCGGGCCAGCTGGCGCAGACGGGTTTCCAGAATATAGTCGGCCTGTTCCTCGCTGAGGCCGAATCGGGCGATCAGCACCGGCTTGGGCTCGTCCTCGCTGCGGACGATGCGGATCACCTCGTCCAGATTCAGGAAAGCGATGCGCAATCCTTCCAGCAGGTGCAGCCGGCGCTCGACCTTGCTCAGCCGATGTTCCAGCCGGCGGGTCACGGTCCGGGTGCGGAAGGCCAGCCATTCGCTGAGGATCCGCTTGAGGTCCTTGACCTGGGGCCGGCCGTCGAGGCCGATCATGTTCAGGTTGACCCGGAAACTCTTTTCCAGGTCGGTGGTGGCGAACAGATGCTGCATCATCGCCTCGGTATCGACCCGGCTCGAGCGCGGCACCAGCACCAGCCTGATCGGATTCTCGTGATCCGATTCGTCACGCAGGTCTTCCAGCATCGGCAGTTTCTTGGCCCGCATCTGGGCCGCGATCTGCTCCAGGATCTTGGACGGGCTGACCTGATGCGGCAGCGCCGTCAGCACGATCTGGCCTTCCTCCTGCTGGTAGACCGCGCGGACCCGCACCGAACCGGTACCGTTCTTGTAGATGGCCTGCAGGTCTTCGCGCGGGGTGATGATCTCGGCCTGGGTCGGATAGTCCGGGCCCTGCACATGCTCGCAGAGATCGGCGATGGTGGCCTCGGGATCATCCAGCAGCCGGATGCAGGCACTGGCTACTTCGCGCAGATTGTGCGGCGGAATATCGGTGGCCATGCCCACCGCGATGCCCATCGAACCGTTCAGCAGCACATGCGGCAGCCTCGAGGGCAGCCAGCTGGGTTCTTCCAGTGTGCCGTCGAAGTTCGGCGTCCAGTCGACCGTGCCCTGGCCCAGCTCGGCCAGCAGCACCTCGGCGATCGGCGTCAGCTTGGACTCGGTATAACGCATCGCGGCGAAGCTTTTCGGATCATCCGGGGAACCGAAATTGCCCTGGCCGTCGATCAGCGGATAGCGATAGGAGAAGGGCTGGGCCATCAGCACCAGCGCCTCGTAGCAGGCACTGTCGCCATGCGGATGGAATTTGCCGATCACGTCACCGACGGTGCGCGCCGATTTCTTGGGCTTGGCCGAGGCGGCCAGGCCCAGCTCGCTCATGGCATAGACAATGCGCCGCTGCACCGGCTTGAGGCCGTCGCCGACAAAGGGCAGGGCGCGGTCCAGCACCACATACATCGAATAATCGAGATAGGCGCGCTCGGCATAGTCCTTGAGCGGAATCTGTTCGTAATTGGCTTGCAGCATGGGGTCGGGTCCATCGATGTGGCGGATGCCGCCGCCGACGGCGAGGCCGGGCAGGGCAGACCGGAGATGGTGCCAGAACAGGGGCCGGGCGCGCTAGGATAAGGCTTCGATCCTGTGGAAGCCGAGTCACATGAAGGGTTTTGCCGCCGCCCCGCTGCAACCGGGGTTTGGGTTGCTGGATGAAGACGAGCCTGCCGCGTTCCGGGTGGAAAACGCCGCCGCCGCTTCGCCGTTTCTGCTGATCAGCGATCATGCCGGGCGCCGGATTCCCCGGGCGCTGGGTGATCTGGGGGTCTCGGCCTCCGATCTGCAGCGTCATATCGCCTGGGATCTGGGGGCGGCCGGGCTGGCCAGCCAGCTGGCGCGGGTGCTGGATGCCTGGCTGATCCAGCAGACCTATTCGCGGCTGGTGATCGACTGCAACCGGCCGCCAGGTGCTCCCGGCTCGATTCCTGCCCGCAGCGAGCGCACCGAGATTCCGGGCAACCACGGCTTGAGTCCGGTGGCGCGACTGGCCCGGGAAGAGGCGATCTTCCACCCTTATCACCAGCGGATCGATACCGAGATCGAGCAGCGCCGCGAGCGCGGCCAGCCGACGGTGCTGGTCAGTCTGCACAGCTTCACCCCTGTCTATATGGAACAGTCCAGGCGCTGGCATCTGGGCGTGCTCTACGGTCGCGACGCACGGCTGGCCCATCCGTTGCGTGATGCGATGCGTGCCGACGGGACCTGGGTGGTCGGAGACAACGAGCCTTATGCCGTCACCGATGCCACCGATTATGCGGTACCGGTGCATGGCGAACGCGGCGGTCTGCGGCATGTCGCCATCGAGGTGCGCCAGGATCTGCTGGCCACGCCGGAAGACCAGCATGCCTGGGCCGAGCGGCTGGGCGCTTGGCTGCAACAGGCCGAAGCGCTATCGTCCTGAGCAAGGGGGCGATGGCTGGCAACGGACCAGCTCGCTGCGTTATCGCTGATGGGGCGGAGAGGTGCAGGTGATGACGGATATCCACTGGATCGTGATTGGAGCGGCGGGAGTGGTGCCATCGCTGGTGTTTGCCTGGCGCGAGCAGCGGGGCCGTCTGCGGCTGCTGGAATACAAGCTGGACATCCTGCAGCGGCAGGCCGGCATCGATCCCTTGCAGGCGCTGCGTCAGGAATGCCTGCCGCTGATGCAGGCCAACCGCTCGCTGCAGGCGATACGGCTGTTCCGGCAGCGCACCGGCGCCGATCAGCGGACCGCGCGAAACCAGGTCGATGCCTGGATGGCCGTGGTGGCAAGGGAGATGGCGGCCGGACCGGAGGCTGTCCGGCCCTGAGTCCTGATCGCAGGATGCTGCGCTGCTCCTACCTTTGCGAGCCGCTCCGGGCGAGGATGACGCATCCTGTTGCCCGTTGGAGTGTGGATCATGGCTCGTCCTGCCTCGCAGATGCGGATGCCGCCGCCGATCGCCGACACCTCGGTGATCGGCCCGGAATGCAGCCCTTTCGATCCTGCAGCCAGTGCCTCGCTGCATTATCTGGAACATGGCTCGAACAGCCGGCTGGTCCGCTGGCATCACCATGCCTGCTACGAGCTGCATCTGCTGGTGGCCACCCGCGGTCTGGCCTATGTCGGCGATTCGGTCAGTCGCTTCGCGCCCTGGTCGCTGGTGCTGGTCGGCCCGCATCTGCCGCACAACTGGGTCAGCGATGCTGAACTGCCGCCGGCGCCGCTGCGCGACCGGGTGCTGCAGTTTTCCGAGGCCTTCCTGCATGGCTGCGAACAAGTGCTTCTCCATCCGCGCGGTATCCAGGCTCTGCGCGAGGCGGCGGCCTTCGGCATCGAATTTCCGTCGCGACTGGGACGCGAACTCGATGCGCGCTTTGCCCGCATCGGCCAGACCCAGGGGCTGCGCCGGCTGTCGATCTTTTTCGATGTGCTGGCGGCACTGTGCGACGAACCCGAGCGGCGCCGGCTCAGCCAGCGTGCCTTCGGCGCGCCGGCGCCCGGCATGGGCATCCGGCAGATCGAACAGGTGATCGAATATATCCGTCAGCATTACGCCAGGGACATTACGCTGGGCCAGCTGGCCGCCGAGTTCCGGATGAGCGACAGCGCGTTTTCGCGCATGTTCCAGCGGCACAGCGGTTACGGTTTTGCCGATTATCTCAACCAGACCCGGGTCCGCCAGGCCTGCGACCGGCTGGCTGGCGGCCGGCAGGCGATCACCGAGATCTGTTTCGAGGTCGGCTACAGCAACCTGTCCAATTTCAATCGTCGCTTCAGGGCCTTGACCGGCGTCACCCCGCGCGAATACCGACTGCGCCATCGCCGGCTCGGTGCCGAGCACCCGCCGCTTTCCGCTGCCGGCAAATAAGTATCGGTTTGGAGGCGGAAACGGCCGATGGGTATTGGCGCCGACCTCGACCGAAGGGCTATAAATCCGCTCAAGGCACGCAATGGCAAGCATTCGCGGGTCGTGGTTTCAGGAGATGTCGATGAGAGGAACAAAGCGGCAGCGGATACTGGTCCGGGGGATGGCGCTCCTGACGGGGCTGGTCGCGGTTCCGGCCGCCGCCGCCGATCGGGTCACTCTGACCGTCGGCACGGTCAACAATGCCGACATGGTGCGGATGCAGGCGCTGACCCCGGACTACGAGGCCAGTCACCCCGGCGTCAGGCTGCACTGGGTGGTGCTGGAAGAAAACACCCTGCGCCAGCGGCTGACCACCGACATCGCCACCGGCAGCGGCCAGTTCGACGTGATGACCATCGGCGCCTACGAGACGCCCTTGTGGGGGCAACGCCACTGGTTGTCGCCACTCGACAAGCTGCCGGCCGGATACGGCCTCGACGACCTGTTTCCCAATGTACGGGCCCAGCTGACCGCAGACGGCCATCTCTATGCGCTGCCCTTCTATGCCGAGGCCTCGATCACCTATTACCGCAAGGACTTGTTCAGGGCCCGCGGGCTGCAGATGCCGGCCGCGCCCAGCTGGCAGCAGATCCGCGATTTTGCCGATCAGCTGAATGACCCGGCGCATGGTGTCTACGGCATCTGTCTGCGGGGCAAGGCCGGCTGGGGCGAGAACATGGCCATCATCGGCAGCATGGTGAATGCCTTCGGCGGACGCTATTTCGATATGCAATGGCAGCCGCAGTTCGATACGCCGCCCTGGCACCAGGCTGTCCGCTTCTATCGGGATCTGCTGCGCAAGGACGGACCGCCCGGAGTCAGTGCCAATGGTTTCAATGAAAGCCTGGCCTTGTTCGCGGCCGGCAAATGCGCGCAATGGGTGGATGCCAGCGTGGCCGGCGGCGTGCTGACCGATCCGAAGCAGAGCCAGGTCGCCGCGAGTGTCGGTTTCGCGCGGGCGCCGCATGCTGTCACCGATCGCGGCAGTTCCTGGCAATACATCTGGTCACTGGCGGTGCCGGTCAGCTCCCGCCAGCAGGCGGCGGCCACCGAGTTCATTGCCTGGGCCACCTCCCGTGAATATCGCGATCTGGTGGCCAGCCGTTATGGCCTGGCCGCCTCCCCGCCGGGGACACGGCTGTCGACCTACCGGAATCCGGCCTATATGCAGCAGGTCCCCTTTGCCAAGGTCACCCTGGATTCGCTGCTGGCGGTGGATCCGGTCAAGCCGACCCTGCTGCCGGTGCCTTACAAGGGCATCCAGTTCGCGACCATCCCCGAATTCCAGGCGATCGGCAGTCTGGTCGGTCGCGAGATTTCGGGCGTGCTGGCCGGCCGCGGCCAGGTCGACGAGGTCCTGCATGTTTCGCAACAGGCCGTGCGCAGGACCATGCGCCGGGCCGGCTATGACCGGGCGGCCGTCCAACCAGCCAGCGGAGCTCCGTGATGAAGCCATCGCCCATCGCCCGAACCGGCCGCCGCAGTCTCGCCCAGTCCCTGGCCTGGCCCGGCATCATCATGCTGCTGGCCTGGATGCTGGTGCCGCTGCTGATGACGCTGTTTTTCTCGACCCAATACTACAACCTGCTGTATCCGGACAAGAGTGCCTTTGTCGGCCTGCAGAATTTCAGCTATTTCTTCACCTATCCCAGTTTCTGGACCAGCGTGCTGAACACCGTGCTGCTGGTCGGCTCGGTGCTGGCCATCACCGTGGTCGGCGGCATCCTGATCTCGGTGCTGATCGACCTGCCGTTCGCCGGGCAAGGCATCGTGCGGATACTGCTGATCTCTCCGTTTTTCATCATGCCCACGGTGGCGGCCCTGCTGTGGAAGAACCTGCTGATGAATCCGGTGTCCGGCCTGTTCGCCTGGGTGGCCAAGGCCTTCGGGATGGCGCCGGTGAACTGGTTCTCGGACTGGCCGCTGCTGTCCATCATCCTGGTGGTGGCCTGGGAGTGGCTGCCCTTCGCGATCCTGATCTTTGTCACGGCCCTGCAGTCGCTGGATCGCGAGCAGCTGGAGGCGGCACAGCTGGACGGTGCCGGCCCGCTGGCGGTGTTCCGGCATCTGACTCTGCCGCATCTGGCCCGTCCGGTGGCGGTGGTGGTGATGGTGGAAACCATGTTCCTGCTCAATCTGTTCGCCGAAATCTTCGTCACCACCAACGGCGGACCGGGCGATGCGACCACCAACGTGCCGTTTCTGGTCTATACCCAGGCGCTGCTGGAATTCGATGTCGGCGCCGCTTCGGCCGGCGGACTGGTCGCGGTGGTGCTGGCCAACATCATGGCGGTGTTCCTGATCCGCCTGATCGGCAAATCCCTGACGACCCGGCACTGAGCGGAGAAGGCCGATGCGCGATTCCAACCATCATGCGGCGAGAAGGGGCTGGCGAAGCCTGCGGATCGCTCTGGCCTGGCTGCTGGCGCTGCTGGTGTTCAGTCCGATCGCCTGGATGCTGCTGACCAGCTTCAAGACGGAGCTGGCCGCGTTCTCGATGCCGCCGCAATGGCTGTTCCGGCCGACTCTGGAAAACTATCGCGAGATCTTCGCCCGCGCCAATTATCTGCACTACGCCTTGAACTCCATCCTGACCGCCGGAGGCGCGACCGTGCTGGGCATGCTGCTGGCGGTGCCGGCGGCCTATGCCTTTGCCTTCCATCCGACCCGACATACCCGGGGTCTGCTGCTGTGGATGCTGTCGACCAAGATGCTGCCGGCGGTAGGCGTGCTGGTACCGGTCTATCTGATCTGCCAGCATCTTGGCCTGCTGGACACCCGTACCGCGCTGGGCGTGGTGCTGACCCTGATCAATCTGCCGATCATGGTGTGGATGATCTATACCTATTTCCGGGATATCCCGAACGACATTCTGGAAGCGGCCCGGATGGACGGAGCCAGCCTCTTCGACGAGATCGTGCGGGTACTGCTGCCGATGGCGCGCGGCGGGCTGGCATCGACCGCGCTGCTGTGTCTGATCCTGTCCTGGAACGAGTCGTTCTGGTCGCTGAACATCACGACCAGCCAGGCCGCGCCGCTGGCGGCGCTGGTCGCCTCGTTTTCCAGTCCCGAAGGCCTGTTCTGGGCCAAATTGTCGGCCGTGTCGACCCTGGCCTGCGCGCCGATCCTGATTCTGGGCTGGTTCTCGCAGCGCCAGCTGGTCCGTGGCCTGACCTTCGGCGCGGTCAAATAAATTCGATCGAGCATGAGTTGAGGAAGCCATGGCACAACTGGACATTCACGAGCTGAGCAAGTCCTTCGACGCCACCGAGGTGATCAAGGGCGTGAACCTGACGATCGAAGATCACGAATTCTGCGTGTTTCTTGGGCCTTCCGGTTGCGGCAAGTCGACCATGCTGCGACTGATTGCCGGTCTGGAGGACGTCAGCGCCGGTCGCTTGCAGCTGGCCGGGCGGGACATCACCCACTTGCCGGCGGTCAAGCGCAATCTGGCGATGGTGTTCCAGTCCTATGCCTTGTATCCGCATATGAATGTGCGCCAGAACCTGTCCTTCGCCCTGAAGCTGGCCGGCATGGCACCGGACCGGATCGATGCCAAGGTGGCCCGTACCGCGCGGACCCTGGGGCTGGAGGGGCTGATGGAGCGCAAGCCGGCGGCGCTGTCCGGCGGGCAACGGCAGCGGGTGGCGATCGGCCGGGCGATTGTCCGCGAGCCGGAGCTGTTTCTGTTCGACGAACCGCTGTCGAATCTGGATGCGGCCCTGCGCGCGCAGACCCGCCTGGAAATCGCCCGCCTGCACCGCGAACTGCATGCCACCACCATCTATGTGACCCACGATCAGGTCGAGGCCATGACCTTGGCCGACAAGGTGGTGATCTTCAACGGGGGCCGGGTCGAGCAGGTAGGAGCGCCGCTGACCTTGTTCCAGCAGCCGGCCAACCGTTTCGTGGCGGCTTTTCTGGGCATGCCGCAGATGAGTTTTCTCGACGTGATCGTCGATGACGGCAGTCTGCGCCTGCCTGGTGGCCAACGGCTGCTGGCGCCGGCAGCGCTGGATCTGGCCACGGCCGGCGGCGGGCTCAGTCTGGGCATGCGGCCCGATCAGGTGCGACTGCTGGCCGAGCCGACGCCGCAGGCACTACCCTGCACGGTGGAGGTGGTCGAGCGGCTGGGCAGCGACAGCTTCGTGTATACCGCGGTACCGGGAGCCGGGTCGGTCACGGTGCGGGCGAGCGGCAGCGATCCGGTGGCGGCAGGTGATCGGCGCTGGCTCGATCTGGATGTATCGCGCTGCCATGTTTTTTCCGATTCAGGTCAAGCGATCTATCATCCCGCCGTCCACTGAAGGTCTCCGGCAAACATATGTCTCCCCTCAATGCCTGCACCCTGAACTCGCTGCCTGTCGCCATCGAGCGCCCTGGCTATGATCGCGCCGGTATCCGTCCCGGCATTGCCCATATCGGCGTCGGCGCTTTTCATCGGGCCCACCTCGCGGTGTATCTCGACCAGTGCCTGGCACAGGCCGATCAGGCCGAATGGGGGCTGCTGGGCATCAATCTGCTGGAGCATGACCGGCCGCTGGCCACCGCCCTGCAGGCCCAGGACGGCCTCTACAGCGTCACCGCGCTGTCGCCGGATGGCGAGGCCCGCAGTCAGGTGATCGGGGCGATGGTGGAATACCTGTACGCACCGGACCAGCCGGGCCGGGTGCTGGAGCGGCTGGCCGATCCGGCCATCCGGATCGTCTCGCTGACGATCACCGAGGGTGGCTATCTGATCGATCACAAGGGGCGCTTCCAGCTGGAAGATGCCACCGTGCAGCACGATCTGGCCTCGCCGCAGACGCCGGAGGGTGTGTTCGGCTATCTGATCGGGGCACTGGCTTTGCGGCGCCAGCGCGGCATCGCCCCGTTCACGGTCATGTCCTGTGACAATCTCCGGCACAATGGCAGCCAGGCCCGGCGCGCCTGTCTGGCTTTCGCCGAGGCACTGAATCCTGAGCTGGCCGCCTGGATCGCCGAGCATGTGGCGTTTCCCAATGCGATGGTGGATCGCATCACGCCGGCGACCACGCCGGAAGTGCGCGAGCGTCTGAATGCGCTGACCGGGCTGGACGATCAGGCCCCGGTGCTGTGCGAGGATTTCGTGCAGTGGGTGCTGGAAGATCGTTTCGCGACCGGCCGGCCGGCCTTCGAGCGGGTCGGAGTGCAACTGGTCAGCGATGTGACTCCGTATGAGGAAGCCAAGATCCGCTTGCTGAACGGCGCACATCAGATGCTGTCGTATCCTGCGTTTCTGGCCGGACTGCGCCAGGTCGACGTGGCCTTGCATGATCCCTTGTTCCACGATTATCTGCGTGATTTCCTGGATCAGGATGCCGGCATCTGGTTGCACAGCCTGCCCGGCATGGAGCTGGACAGCTACAAGGCCCTGCTGCTGCGCCGGTTCGGCAATCATGCCATTGCCGACCAGCTGGCACGGCTGTGCCTGGATGGCGGCTCCAAGCTGCCCGGTTTTCTGTTGCCGACCCTGGAAGCCTGTCTGGCCAACGGACGCGATGCGCGGCGACTGGCCTATCTGCTGGCGTGCTACGACGTGTATCTGAAGCGTGGCACCGATGATGCGGGCGAGGCCTTCGAGCTGCGCGAACCCAATGCCATGGAGTTGCTGGAACCGATCATCCACAGTGATTCGCCGCTGACGCTGCTGCAGAATCCGGTGCTGGTAGGCGCGCGGGCGGCCAGGGATATCCGCTTTGTCAGCCAGTATCTGGCCTTGCATCGTGCAGTGACGGAACACGGCGCCCGGCGGAGCTTGGAGCAGCTGGAGCGGATCGCTGATTCGGCCGCCACCGAGGCGGCGGCCGCCGGTTGAACCGGCTCCGGCTTCAGCGCACGGTGGCGTAGCCGCCCGGCACGCCATCGGGGCTGAGGGTGAGTTGCCACAACTGGTCGCGACGGCTGCGGAACACGGCCGCCGAGACGCCCAGATAGAAATGCCACATGCGACGGAACCGCTCGTCGTAGCGTGTCCTGAGTTCGGGCCAGGCTGCATCGAAGTTGGCGCGCCAGGCCATCAGCGTGGTGTCGTAGTCGGCCCCGAAATTGTGCCAGTCCTCCACCACGAAGCGATTCTGCAGGGCGCGGGTGACCTGGCTGGCGGCCGGAATCATGGAATTGGGAAAGATGTATTTCTCGATCCACGGGTCGGGCTGGCCGGGGCGGGCATGGCTGCCGATGGTGTGCAGCAGCACCAGCCCATCGGCCTTGACGCAGCGACGGGCGACATCGAACCAGCTGCGGTAGTTGCGGGCACCGACATGTTCGAACATCCCGATGGACATTACGGCGTCGAAGGACTCGTGCAGTTCGCGGTAATCCTGCAGCCGGATCTCGATCGGCAGGTCCTTGCACAGTTCGCGGGCATAGTCGGCCTGCTCCTGCGAAATGGTGACGCCGACGCCGCTGACGCCATAGTGCTCGGCGGCATACTTCAGGGCTTCGCCCCAGCCGCAGCCGATGTCCAGCAGGCGTTGACCGGGTTGCAGATGCAGCTTGCGGCAGATCAGGTCGAGCTTGGCGGCCTGGGCATCATCGAGATTGTCGCTGTCGGCCCAGTAGCCGCAGGAATAGACCAGCCGCCGGCCCAGCATGGCCTGGAACAGATCATTGCCCAGATCGTAATGGACCTTGCCGACTTCGAAGGCGTGCAGGCCGCGCTGGCGATTGAAGAACCTGGCTTTCAGATGGGTCAGCAAGGTATCGAGATTGCGCAGTTTCTCATCCAGATGACCGCGCAGGATCAAGGTGAAAAATCCGGGCAGATCCGCCACATCCCACCAGCCGTCCATATAGGCCTCGCCGAGGCCCAGGGAGCCGTGGGCGAAAACCTGCTGGTACAGTGCCGGATTGTGGACTTGCAGGTCGGTCTGGCGCTCGCCATTGATCCGGATATCGGCAAACTTCAGCAGATCGGCGGCGCGTTGCTTCAGCGTATCCTGACTCATCTTGTCCCTCGGCGTTCGGCGGATGGTTCGCGACGGCGGCGATGGTCGCGACGGGCTTCTCGAAGTGACTGTGTCAGTGTACCCCATCGATGAGGACATGCCAGAGGGGGCAGGCAACCTCCGCGGCCCATCCCGGAGGGCAGGCGACTATACTTGGCGCTTGTTGACGTTCTCTGTACACAGGACCTGTGGTCATGGAATTGAGTCATCTGCGGGTATTCGTCGAAGTCGCCACCACGGGTTCGATCTCGGCCGCTTCGCGGACCCTGCATCGGGTGCCGTCGAATCTGTCGGTACGGATCCAGCAACTGGAGGCGGATCTGGGGTGCCAGCTGTTTCTGAGGGATCGCCAGCGCCTGCGCCTTGCACCGGCTGGCGCGCGACTGCTGGACCATGCCCGCAAGATCCTGGCGCTGTGCGAAGAGGCCCGCTCGCTGGCACAGGACGACAGTCCGGCCGGCCCCCTGGCGCTGGCCGTACTGGACGTGGGCCTGGTCAGCCGGGTGCCGCGGGTGCTGGCTGGCTATCGGCAGGCCTATCCCGAGGTCGCGGTCAGCCTGCACAGCGGCATGTCCGGTGAGGTCGAGCAGCTGGTGCTCGACGGCCAGGTGGAGTTGGGGCTGTCCGACGGGCCGCTGGCGCGAGCCGGTCTGGAGCAGGCCTGGGCTTTCGACGAGGAGCTGTATCTGGTCACCGCCGTCGATCACGGGGCCGTGCGCAGCGTCGGACAGATGACGGGCCGCGAGTTCTACAGCTTCGGCCGCAACTGCTCGTATCGACTGCGGCTGGAAGCCTGGCTGGAGCAAGGGGGCCAGACGCCGCGGATCACCGAAATGGAATCCTACCAATCGATTCTGGCCTGCGTCAGCGCCGGCACCGGGGTCGCCTGGGTGCCGCAGTCGGTGCTGCAGGCCTTGCCCGCCGACTATCCGATCAGGACGCATCGACTGGGAGCGGCCGGTCACAGCAGCCAGTATTTCTTCTGGCGCAAGGCCGGCCTCAGCGGCAATGCCCTGCGTTTCATGCACCTGTTCAAACAATACGAGAAGGACCGGCCGGACTGAGCCGGCCGGTCCCGGGGTACCTGGCGTTCAGTCGCGGGCCTTGGCCGCATTCAGATACACGGTCTTGTGGCGGCTGTAGGCATCCAGCCCGTACTTGCCGTCTTCACCGCCCAGGCCACTGTCGCCATAGCCATGGTGGAAACCCTGGGCCGCCTCGCCGCCTTCGCGGTTGACATAGATCTCGCCGAAATCCAGGTCCGTGCTCAGCCGCATCAGATACTGCAGATTGTTGGTGAACACATAGGCCGACAGACCGTAATCGGAAGCATTGGCCAGTTGCAGGGCATGCTCGAAGTCCTTGACCTTGAACAGGCTCAGCACCGGGCCGAACACCTCCTGGCGGGCGATGTCCATCTCGCCGGTCACGCCGTCCAGCACCGTCGGCGCATAGTAGTGGCCCCGGTCATAGGCCTCCCCGTGCAGACGTTCGCCGCCTGTCAGCAGGCGGGCACCTTGCTGGCGGGCGCGCTGGACCATGGCATCGACCTTCTCCAGCTCGCCGGCGCTGACCTTGGGACCCATCTCGGTATCCGCGGCCAGCGGATCGCCGACTTTCAGGGTCTTGACCCGGGCCAGCAATTTTTCCACGAAGCGGTCGTAGATGCTGGCATGGACCAGGGTCCTTTCATTGCTGGTGCAGATCTGGCCGGCATTCTGGAAGCGGGCCTTGACCGCCGCCTCGACTGCGGCATCCAGATCGGCATCCTCCATCACGATAAACGGGGCCTTGCCGCCCAGTTCCAGACGGACTTCCTTCAGGGTGTCGGCGGCGGCGGCCATGATCTTCTTGCCGGCGGCAGTGCTGCCGGTCATGGTCACCAGCTTGACCTTGGGGCTGGCGACCAGTCGCTGACCGACCTCGATGCCGCCGGTGACGATATTGATCACGCCCGGCGGGAAACCGGCTTCCTTGATCAGGCCGGCCAGCGCCAGACCGGTCAGCGGGGTCAGTTCGTGCGGCTTCAGCACCACGGTATTGCCGGCGGCCAGGGCCGGGCCCAGCTTGCGGCCCAGCAGTGCGGCGGGGAAGTTCCAGGCGGCGATGCCGGCGATCACGCCATGCGGCAGACGCTGGATCAGGATCTGTTCGCCGCTGCGGCTGCCGGGAATGATGTCGCCTTCGATACGGCGTGCGTTTTCGGCGGCGAAACGGATCAGGTCGATGCAGTAGTTCAGCTCGCCCTGGGCTTCTTTCAGCGGCTTGCCCATTTCCCGGGTGATGGTATGGGCCAGCGCATCGCGGTCGCGCTCGATCAGCTGGTTGAGCTTCAGCAGCAGGTTGGCACGCGACAAGGCCGTGGTCAGGCGCCAGGAGGCGAAGGCCTGCTCGGCGGCATCGATGGCCAGATCGACATCGGCGGCGGTGGCCTCGGTGACGCGACCGAGCAGGTCGCCATTGGCGGGGCTGTGCACTTCGCTGTAGCGGCCGGCGGCAGAGGCCTGCCAGTCGCCGTTGATGAAAAGCAGATGGGGCGTGCTCGAGGTCATCGCGGATCTCCTGCGATCAGAGGGGGAGGGTCCTGGCCATGCTAGGTGGCCGCCGGGCGCAAGAAAAACGAATAGTCGTGAACGACTCCTTCTCATTTACGGAACAAGTCGCGACCTTTCGCAGCGCGGATGTCGGCATCCGCAATGCTGCGTTCGAACATGCCGGGATGTCGGAACGGGGCGGGCTGCGGCACAATAGCGCGCCGGATATTCACCGGGAATGTTCCACTTGCGCTGTGCCTGATGCCAGCGCTGCCTTTCTACTCCTGTCGAAGCAGCCGCCATGACCATCATCAAGCAAGACGATTTGATCCAGAGCATCGCCGATGCCCTGCAGTACATCAGCTACTACCACCCGGTGGACTATATCCGCAATCTCGCCGCCGCCTGGGAGCGCGAGGAAAGCCCTGCGGCCAAGGACGCGATGGCCCAGATCCTGATCAATTCGCGGATGGCGGCCGAAGGTCACCGCCCGTTGTGTCAGGATACCGGCATTGTCACCGTGTTTCTGAAGATCGGCATGGGCGTACGCTGGGACGGCGCGACCCTCAGCGTGGAAGAAATGGTCAACGAAGGCGTTCGCCGCGCCTATCTGGACCCGGACAACAAGCTGCGCGCCTCGGTGCTGGCCGATCCGGCCGGCAAGCGGACCAATACCCGCGACAACACCCCGGCGGTGATCAATGTCTCGGTGGTGCCGGGCGATACCCTGGATGTGATCGTGGCGGCCAAGGGTGGTGGTTCCGAGGCCAAGAGCAAGTTCGTGATGCTCAATCCCTCCGACTCCATCGTCGACTGGGTGCTCAAGACCGTGCCGACCATGGGCGCCGGCTGGTGTCCGCCGGGCATGCTGGGCATCGGCATCGGCGGTACCGCCGAAAAGGCGATGCTGCTGGCCAAGGAATCGCTGATGGATCCGATCGATATCCAGGATCTGATCGCCCGGGGTCCAGCCAATCGCGCCGAAGAGCTGCGTCTGGAACTGTACGACAAGGTCAATGCGCTGGGCATCGGTGCCCAGGGCCTGGGCGGTCTGACCACGGTGCTGGACATCAAGATCAAGGATTATCCCACCCATGCCGCGAATCTGCCGGTGGCGATGATTCCCAACTGCGCCGCCACCCGCCATGCCCATTTCGTGCTGGACGGCTCCGGCCCGGTGGCACTGGATCCGCCGTCGCTGGAGGACTGGCCCAAGCTGACCTATGACACCAGCAAGGGCCGGCGGGTCAATCTGGATACGGTCACCCGCGAGGAAGTGGCCAGCTGGAAGCCGGGTGAAGTGCTGCTGCTGAACGGCAAGCTGCTGACCGGTCGCGATGCCGCCCACAAGCGGATGACCGAGATGCTCAACCGCGGCGAGAAGCTGCCGGTGGATTTCACCAACCGTTTTATCTACTACGTCGGCCCGGTGGATCCGGTACGTGACGAAGTCGTCGGACCGGCCGGTCCCACCACCGCTACCCGGATGGACAAGTTCACCCGCCAGATGCTGGAGCAGACCGGCCTGCTGGGCATGGTCGGCAAGGCAGAGCGCGGTCCGGCCGCGATCGAGGCGATCCGCGACAACCAGGCGGTCTATCTGATGGCCGTCGGCGGCGCCGCCTATCTGGTCTCCAAGGCGATCAAGTCCAGCAAGGTGCTGGCCTTTGCCGATCTGGGCATGGAAGCGATCTACGAATTCGAGGTCAAGGACATGCCGGTCACCGTGGCCGTCGATTCGGCCGGTACCTCGGTGCACCAGACCGGACCGCGCGAATGGCAGGCCCGCATCGGCAAGATTCCGGTGGTGGTGGCCTGAGATCCGGGCCGTCCCTGTCCGAGCGGGCAGGGACGGCCGGATCGAGCAGGCCGATCAGTCGGCGCGATCTGCCGGTGGTGCCTGTTTCAGGTGCTGCCACAGGAACTGGTAGTTCAGTGCCCAGAAGCGGGCGGTCTCGGTATTGTCGGCGCCCGAGCCATGGCCGCCACCGGCACTCTCGAAGAAATACATGTTCTTGTAGCCCAGGTCATCCAGCCTGGCCTTCATGGCACGAGCCTGGCCCGGGCCGACCCGGTCATCGCTGCTGGTGGTGATAAACAGCGTCGCCGGATAGGGCTGGCCGGCCCTGGCCAGCTGGAAGGGCGAGAATGTCTTCATGAAGGCCCAGTCGGAAGGCTTGTCGGGATTGCCGTATTCGGCGATCCACGAGGTGCCGGCCTGCAGTTTGACGAAGCGCTTCATGTCCAGCAGCGGTACCTGGCTGACGATGGCGCCATACAGCTGCGGATAGCTGACCAGCATGTTGCCGGCCAGCAGGCCGCCGTTGGAACCGCCCATCGCAGCCAGATACGGTGCCGAGGTGATCTTGCGGGCGACCAGGTCCTCGGCGACCGCGGCGAAGTCCTGATAGGCCTTGGGCCGGTTCTCGCGCAGTGCCGCACTGTGCCAGGTGGGGCCGTACTCGCCGCCACCGCGGATATTGGCCAGCACATAGACGCCGCCGCGGGCCAGCCATTCGCGGCCCATGACCGGGTTGTAGCCCGGTGTCAGTGAAACCTCGAAGCCGCCGTAACCGTATTCCAGGGTCGGGTTGCGACCATCCAGCTTGAGGTCCTTGGGACCGACCAGGTAGTAGGGCACCTTGGTGCCGTCCCTGGAGGTGGCGAAATACTGATGGACGGCCAGTCCTTCGGTGGCGAAGAAAGCGGGCGACTGCTTGATGACTTCGGGCCGGATCTCGCCGATCACGCCGCGTGCCAGCGAGGGCGGAGTCAGAAATCCGGTGACCGTCATCCAGTATTCGTCATCGTGGTCGGGATCGGTATCGACCACCTCCACCGAGCTGTTCTGCGGGGCGCCGGCCAGAGGCTCGCTGGACCAGTGGCCATCGGCCTGCGGGGTCAGCACCAGCAGTTCGCTTTTCACATCATGCAGGACGGTGACGATCAGATGGTGGCGGGTCCAGACCGCGCCGGCCAGGGCACGATGCGCGTCGGGCAGGAACAGCGGGGTCAGCTCGCGCTTGCCGGCCAGATAGTCATCGAAGCGGGAGACCAGCAGCGTGCCGGCCGGCCAGCTGTGGCCTCCGACGGTCCAGGGTGAGCGGGTCTGGATCAGCAGCCATTCGCGATACGGGCTGGCACTGGCATCTTCGGGCACGTCGATGGCCTGCAGCGAATGATCGGCTTTCAGCAGGTATTGCTGACTGTGGTAGAAGTCGTGACTGACCGAGATCAGATTGCGCTCGAAACCCGGCGTGCCGTCGTGCGAGCCGCTGACTGCCATGTCGCTGGTCTTGCCCTGATAGACCGGCACCCGGCTCGCCAGCGGAGTGCCCCGCTGCCAGATGCTGACCACCCGGGGATAGCTGGAGCGGGTTTCGGCATCCTTGCCCAGGGTCGTGGCGACAAACAGGTGATCACGGTCGATCCAGTCGACCGTGGACTTGGCGACCGGCAGGTGGAAGCCGTCCTTGACGAAGCGGTGGCTGGCCAGATCGTATTCACGCACTTCCACTGCGTCGCCGCCGTCAGGTGACAGCGAGATCAGGCAGCGCTGGTAGTCGGGGCGCAGGCATTGCGCGCCTTTCCAGACCCAGGACTTGCCTTCCCGGCGGTTGAGCGCATCCAGGTCCAGCACCGTTTCCCACTGCGGCCGGGCCTGACGGTAGGCCTGCAGGGTGGTGCGGCGGTACAGCCCGTGGGGATGGTCCTTGTCGCGCCAGAAGTTGTAATAGTAGTGGCCGATATGGCTGACATAGGGGATGCGCTGGTTGGAGTTGAGCACATCCAGGATCCGCTGCTCGCTGGCAGCCAGATCACCCTGCCGACGCATGGCCTGCAAGGTGTGCTCGTTCTGTTGCGCGACCCAGGCCTGAGCCCTGGGGTCCTTGGCCTGCTCCAGCCACAGCGGGGCGTCGGGGCCAGACGCCGAGGCGGTCCCGGTCAGGCCCAGGGCGAGGGTGCTGGCCAGGACCAGGTGGCGACGGCGCAGGCGGGTGGGGTCCATGGTCTGATCTCTGCGGTAGGAAAGGAGGCCAGTCTCGGCGATGGGCGGCATTAAAACATGTGCTGATGGTTGGCATGCCGGACTTGACCGGTGCCCGATCGGGGTCGAAGCTAGGCGGCCCGTCCCGGGAGGCTGTCGGCCGACCTGTGTCGACGGATGCAAGGAGATAAGTCGTCCATGAATCAATTGAATATCGCCACGGCTCCCGCAGCCGGCTACGCCACGGTCAGCGCCCAGGTTTCCCCGACCGGGGGACTGGATGTGCTGTCCCGCAATGAAGTGGCCAGGCTCAGCGATGCCAGCGGCACCGGTCTGCATGTCCTGCTGCGGCGCTGTGCGCTGGCGGTGCTGACCTCCGGTACCATTTCCGACGACCCGCGGACCATGTTCGAACGCTATCCAGCCTTCGATATCCAGGTCCGCCAGCAGGATCGCGGCATTCGCATCGAATTGCAGCATGCGCCGGCCCAGGCCTTTGTCGACGGCAAGATCATCCGCGGCATCAACGAGTTGCTGGTGGCGGTGATCCGCGACATCGTGTATGTCGCGGCCCAGATAGAGCAGGGCGGCTTCGATCTGGCCGATCCGGTCGGCATCACCCATGCGGTGTTCGAGATCCTGCGCAATGCCCGCGTGCTGCAGGCCCAGAAGGACCCCAACCTGGTGGTGTGCTGGGGCGGGCATTCGATTTCGCGCGAAGAGTATGAATACTCCAAGGCCGTCGGCTATCAGCTGGGCCTGCGCGGCATGGACATCTGTACCGGCTGCGGTCCGGGCGCGATGAAGGGGCCGATGAAGGGTGCCAATATCGCCCATGCCAAGCAGCGGCACACCCGCAATCGCTATATCGGCATCAGTGAACCCGGCATCATCGCCGCCGAGTCGCCGAATCCGATCGTCAACGAACTGGTCATCATGCCGGATATCGAGAAGCGTCTGGAGGCCTTCGTCCGCGTCGGTCACGGCATCATCGTGTTTCCGGGCGGTGTCGGCACGGCCGAAGAGATTCTGTACCTGCTCGGCATCCTGCTGCATCCGGACAATCGCAGCCTGCCGTTCCCGCTGATCTTTACCGGCCCGGCCCATTCGGCCGGATATTTCGAACAGATCGATCGCTTCCTGCGTCTGACCCTGGGCGACTCGGTGGCCGAGCATTACCGCATCATCGTCGGCCAGCCGGTCGAGGTGGCGCTGGAAATGGTTCGTGGCGTCGAGCGGGTGAGGGCCTACCGCCGGGCCACCGAAGATGCCTTCTTCTTCAACTGGGGCCTGCGGATTCCCTTCGAATTCCAGCAGCCGTTCCCGGCCACCCACGAGGCCGTGGCCGGCCTGTCGTTGCGTCACGGACGGCCGCGGCACGAGCTGGCGGCGGATCTGCGGCGTGCCTTCTCGGCCATCGTCGCCGGCAACGTCAAGGAGGCAGGGGTCAAGGCCATCGAGGCGCATGGGCCGTTCGTGATCGACGGCGATGCCGACATCATGGCGGCGCTGGATGCCATGCTGAAGGCCTTTGTCGCCGATGACCGGATGAAGATCCCCGGCGGCACCGCCTATGAGCCCTGCTATCGCCTGGCCCAGGCCGAGATCTGAACCAGGCTGCGGCGAGGGGGTGATCCGCCGCTCTCGCCGTTCATGCCACCCCGGACGCCGTCCCCGCCTGCAGGCAGGGGCGGCGTCTTGCTGTATTCGTGATGCATCATGCTGCGCCACCGCAGGAGAGGAGGCCGGTACCTGGATGGCCGGCTCGCGCTGGGCGCTCTCGACGTCTGGCGAAGGAGGCGGCCGCTCAGCTTTATACATGTGCGAAAACGAGCACGCTTTGCCTGGTTTTCAGATTTGAATCGTGGCAATCGTGCCGCTGGCCAGTATCCTGCCGGCAACGTCGAAAACCGCATGGCAGCGCCTTTTATCGCGAAAATGAACAAGTCGCGGGATGCTGCGTCGCCGCGTGTGATGTTCGAATATGTTGGGTTATGATCGCTTCCGAAAGCCCCTCGAACATTCATGCCCACTCCTGAGTGTCATGATCATGTGTGGTGAATGATGAGGTCACTGGCGGGCTCCGATTTGATCACCAAGGGTGTGGCAATGTTCGAAGAAGTGGATCTGCTGGTCGTCGGTGGTGGCATCAATGGCGTCGGGATTGCCCGGGATGCCGTCGGCCGTGGCCTGCGGGTAATGTTGTGCGAACAGGATGACCTGGCCTCGCATACGTCCAGCGCCAGTACCAAACTGATCCATGGCGGCCTGCGCTATCTCGAGCAGTATGAATTCAAGCTGGTCGGCAAGGCTCTGGCCGAGCGCGAAGTGCTGTTGCGCGCCGCCCCGCACATCATCAGTCCGCTGCGTTTCGTGCTGCCGCACCAGCCACATCTGCGCCCGGCGTGGATGATACGGATCGGTCTGTTCCTGTATGACCACCTGGGACGGGTCAAGCATCCCACCTTGAAGCCTTCGAGGAGCCTGGATCTGCGGACGGATCCCACCGGCACGCCGTTGCGCGACGAGTTCACCCGTGGCTTCGTGTATTCCGACGCGCGGGTGCAGGATGCCCGGCTGGTGGTGCTCAATGCCATGGACATCCGCGAGCGCGGCGGCGAGGTCTTGACCCGGACCCGCTGTGTCTCGGCCCGGCGTGACAGCGCGGCCTGGACCGTGCAGCTGCAGTCGCAGGCCGGCGGCCCCCTGCGCGAAGTACGGGCCAGGGCCCTGGTCAATGCCGCCGGCCCCTGGGCGGCCAGATTCCTGGATGAAGTCGCCCACGTCGCCCATGACCACACCGTGCGCCTGGTCAAAGGCAGCCATATCGTGGTGCCCAAACTGTTCGAGCATGATCATGCCTATATCTTCCAGCAGCCGGATCGCCGCATCGTGTTTGCGATTCCCTATGAGGGCGAGTTCACCCTGATCGGCACCACCGATGTCGAGTTCAAGGCCGACCCGGCGCATGTCGAGATCAGTGACGAGGAAACCCGCTATCTCTGCGAGGCTGCCAGCCGTTATTTCAAGCAGCCGATTCGCGAACAGGACGTGGTCTGGGCCTACAGCGGCGTGCGGCCGCTGCTGAGCGACGACAATGACAGTGCCTCCGAGGCGACCCGCGACTATCTGCTGGGCCTGGATACCCAGGGCGCCCCCTTGCTGAACGTGTTCGGCGGCAAGCTGACCACCTTCCGCCGGCTGGGTGAGGATGCGGTCAACCAGCTGGCACCGGTGCTGGGCTGCAAGCAGGGCCCCTGGACGGACGAGGCCATTCTTCCCGGCGGCGATGTCGCCGAGGGACTGGTCGCAGGACTGGTCAGCCAGCTGGCGGTGACCCACGCCTGGGTGCCCTCGCCGTTGCTGGAGCGCTGGTGCCACAGCTACGGCACCCGTACCCGTCGCCTGCTGGGCGGAGCCAAGGGCATGGATGATCTGGGCGAGCACTTTGGCGCCGGCCTGCATGCCAGGGAAGTGGATTATCTGCTGACCCACGAATGGGCCAGTACCGCCGACGACATCCTGTGGCGGCGTTCCAAGCTGGGTCTGCATTTCGACCCGGCCATGCGTGAGCATCTGGCGGCATATATCAGCGCCGCCGCCTGATTCAAGCCTGATCCGATACGACACTGATCGTGCCGTGCCGGCACGGTGCGGCTTCTTGTTGCCCGCTTTTGTGCGGCGCCCCCATTGATCGACGACAGCTGAGCACGGAGATACCGAAATGCATGATCCAGCCATGTGGAAATACCTGAACGAATTTCTGGGTACCGCGATTCTGGTGTTGTTGGGCGATGGCGTGGTCGCTGGCGTCTTGCTGAAGCACTCCAAGGCCGAGAATGGTGGCTGGGTGGTGATCACTCTGGCCTGGGGCCTGGCGGTGCTGATGGGGATCTATGTGGCCGGCGCCGTCAGTGGTGCCCTGATGAATCCGGCTCTGACCATTGGCCTGGCCTTGATTGGAAAACTGTCATGGGGCCTGGTGCCCGGCTTTATCCTGGCCCAGATGGCCGGTGGTTTCGTCGGCGGGGTGCTGGTCTGGCTGGCCTATCTGCCGCATTGGCGGGCAACCCAGGATCCGGGGCTGAAGCTGGCGGTGTTCTGCACGGGGCCGGCGATCCGGCATCTGCCATCCAATTTTCTGACCGAGGTGATCGGTACCTTCGTGCTGGCCTTCGGGGTGCTGGCGATCGGCAGCAATGCCATGGCCCCCGGCGTATCCTCGCTGGCGGTGGCCTTGATGGTGGTCGCCATCGGCATGTCGCTGGGCGGCCCGACCGGCTACGCGATCAATCCGGCCCGTGATATCGGTCCGCGGTTGGCGCACTGGGTGCTGCCGATTGCCGGCAAGGGTTCCTCGGACTGGGGCTATGCGGTGGTGCCGGCATTCGGGCCGGTGGTCGGCGCGATCCTCGGTGCACTCGGCTTCCATCTGATCTACGGTTAAGACCCGCGCTGCAAGGAGAATCTATATGCAAGCGAAAGCAGGCTACATCCTGGCCATCGACCAGGGTACGACCAGTTCCCGCGCCATCCTGTTCGATCAGGAAGGCAAGATCGTCGGCAGCGCCCAGCGCGAATTCACCCAGCTGTTTCCGCAGCCGGGCTGGGTGGAACACAATCCGCGCGAGATCATGACCAGTGTCTACACCACGATCACCGAACTGCTGAACAATCTGCAGGTCGATGCCGGAGCGATCCAGGGCATCGGCATCACCAACCAGCGCGAGACTGCAGTCGTCTGGGACAAGGCCAGCGGCCAGCCCATCCACAATGCCATCGTCTGGCAGTCGCGGCAGACCCGCGAGATCTGCGACGAGTTGAAGGCCGCCGGCCACGAGGACATGGTCCGGGCCAAGACCGGCCTGTTGATCGATGCCTACTTCTCGGGCACCAAGGTCAAGTGGATACTGGACCGGGTCGAGGGTTCGCGCGAACGCGCCGAACGTGGCGAGCTGCTGTTCGGCACCATCGACAGCTGGCTGATCTGGAATCTGACCGGCGGCAAGGTGCATGTCACCGATTACACCAATGCCTCGCGGACCCTGATGTACAATATCCACACGCTGGAGTGGGATGACGAGCTGCTGGCCATGCTGGATGTGCCCAAGGCCATGCTGCCCGAGGTGCGATCCTCCAGCGAAGTCTACGGCAAGACCCAGGGCCAGTACTTCTATGGCCGTGAAGTGCCGATCGCCGGCGTTGCAGGTGATCAGCAGGCCGCCCTGTTCGGCCAGGCCTGTTTCGAGCCGGGCATGGCCAAGAACACCTACGGCACCGGCTGCTTCATGCTGATGAATACCGGTGACAAGGCGGTACAGTCCAAGAGCGGTCTGCTGACCACGATTGCCTGGGGCGTCGACGGCAAGGTGGAATATGCTCTGGAAGGCAGCATCTTCGTCGCCGGCTCGGTGGTGCAGTGGCTGCGTGACGGCATGCGGATGCTGGGCAAGTCCTCGGACTCGGAAGACTATGCCGAGCGGGCCAAGGGCACCGACGGTGTCTATATGGTGCCGGCCTTTGTCGGCCTGGGTGCGCCTTACTGGCGCTCGGATGTCCGCGGCGCGGTGTTCGGTCTAAGTCGCGGCACCACCAAGGAGCATTTCATCCGCGCGGCGCTGGAGTCGATGGCCTACCAGACCCGCGACGTGCTCTCGGCGATGCAGAAAGACTCGGGCATCGAGCTGAAGGAATTGCGTGCTGATGGCGGTGCCATCAACAACGACTTCGTCGGCCAGTTCCAGAGCGATATTCTGAATGTGCCGGTGCTGCGCCCGCAGGTGGCGGAGACGACCGCGCTGGGTGCGGCCTATCTGGCCGGGCTGGCGGTGGGTTTCTGGAGCAGTCGCGAAGAGATTGCCAAACAGTGGGCGGTGGATCGCGAATTCACGCCGGGCATGGCCGACAAGGAGCGCGAAGAACTCTATGCCGGCTGGCAGCAGGCGGTCGAGGCGACCATGGGCTATACCGTGCAGTAGGCTCAGGACCCGCCTGCATCCGGCAGGCGTCCAGTCCGATGCAAAACGGCCCGCCTCTGCGGGCCGTTTTGGCTGGTGGCGGGCCC
>JGI2924J29684_1077946_pt1 | contig 26174 bp, 24 predicted proteins | sample BenlonsequencITS_FD_29684 | JGI IMG/M metagenome (IMG submission 29684)
CCCATTGCTGAAACTGTTATGTCAATTCTGGATCCAGCTGTAGAAAATGCTGGCAGACTAGCCGTAACCATCACGGCGGCGACATTTTTTGTATTGAGGGTTTCTTCCCGTGTGTTTACCCCCAGACGCTCAAGCATCGCTTCTAAACTTTGGCGCGTCATCGGGGAGTTTCTAAGACTATCTCCAGAGCCGTTTAGACCGACAACAATCCCATATCCGATAAGTTGGTTGTCACGTACGCCTTCGATATCAACGATGTCTTTCAAACGTGATCCAGCTGCTGCGCCCAAAGAATTGAGCGAGAGTAATAGCGTTAGAAAAAAAGCGCAGAGAATGCGATTCATAACAGCGTCCTTCTTGGTGCTTCGGCATTTGAGAAAGGGCCACAATACAGACCGATATATCAATTACCGTTGCGAATGGTGAATTCGAGGCTATTTTGGCCTAGAACCCAAAACAAAGACTTAATATTTATGTTTTTTTTTAAGTTAGTATTAGGAACACTTTAACTCTTTGGTAGGATTCTAATCACCTATGCGGGAGCTCCAAAAAATGCGCGTTTCACGTCCAGTTTCAAACAAACCAACAACGGGTATTAGCAAAGCGAAAGCCGCGCCCAAAGGTGGGTTTTCTAATCTTGTAACCAGTGCTAATTCTGGAGATGGCATTGAGCAAACAGCACCCAATGCTGCTGCTGGTGGTGTTGCAGGTGTGGGTGGCGTTGAGTCCATTATGGCGCTGCAAGGTGTGGACAATACAGCAGAACGTCGCAATCGCGCTATGCGCAAAGGTCGCCGCATGATGGACGCTTTAGACCGTCTTCAATTATCAATTCTGGACGGGCATACGTCGCAGTCACATCTGGGTTTATTACAACGTGCTTTAAGCGAAGTACGCGAAGAATCGGGTGATGATGGCCTAGATAATGCATTAGGCCACGTAGAAGTACGAACTGCGGTGGAAATTGCGAAACTGGAACGCCAGAAAAAATATTCACGCTAACAAATGCTTAAGCGAATATGAAAGTGTGATAAATTCGTTGTTGTAGCTTTGCACATTGTTCGCTATATGAGCCGTGCCCAGAGGAGGTGTTGCAGATGTATCTGCAATGACGGGGGCAATGAACAGGAGTGTGCCCAATGAGCGTAAGTCTTGAAGATTACACACCATCGAATGATGAAGAATACATGAGTGAGCGCCAGAAAGCTTATTTTAAAGCAAAACTGGAAGCTTGGAAAAAAGATATTCTCGATGGAGCTAAAGAAACAATTGAAACGATGCGTGAAGATGCATCTAACCTTTCCGATTTGATAGATCGAGCATCAAACGAAGCTGATCGAGCGCTGGAACTTAGAACGCGCGACAGGCAACGCAAACTTGTTTCCAAGATTGATGCAGCGTTACGTCGAATTGAGTCTGATGAGTATGGATTTTGTGAACACACAGGTGAACCAATTGGTCTGGGGCGCTTGAACGCACGACCAACAGCAACTTTGTGTGTAGAAGCCCAAGAGCGCCACGAGAAGAAAGAACGTACTATTCGTGACGACTAACTAAATACAGTCTCCGATTACAAACGTCCTTAAAAAAGGCAGCTCCCAAGTGAGCTGCCTTTTTAGTTTGATGATGGAATCTATTTGTTCGCTTAAAACGGGTTTATTGCATCTACAGCGCGTGCTGCCGTGCTCGCCCGTTGCAGGTTTGATAAATCGCCGCGTCCACCATATGAAATGCGGGCTTGAGCGATTTGTTCATGAGAGATTGTGTTTGTCGCTGAAATATCCTGTGGACGGATAATGCCTCCCACCACTAATTCTCGCACTTCATTGTTCACTTTCACTTCCTGAGATCCAGCGATAACCAAATTTCCGTTTGGAAGTTTTTGAGTAATGACGGCAGCGATTGTTAAGTCTATGGTTTCTGCGCGGTTTACTGTCCCTGTCCCATTTGAAGAAGATGAAGATCCAAAATCGGCACCCGGTGAAAGTCCAATGCCGCCTGGAATGTTTCTGTCGATCAATTCATTCAGCCCAAACATCGCGTTTATTTCTGCAGATGTATTACCGGTGCGACTGCGGGAAGTTGTGTTATTGACTTGGGCTTGATCGGATATTTCAATATTGACTGTTAGGATGTCGCCAATGTCGCCTGCTCGCTGATCATCGAAGAAAGAACGTGCGCCTGTTCGCCACAAAGAATTTTGTGCGTAGTCTTGAGTTATCGGAGCGGGTTGCGGCATTGATACAGGGTAGGGGCCGTTTACACTGGCTGGATTTTCTATCGGTGAAAGCTCAGGCGATGCCATCTTGTCTGATATGCCGGCTGTTGAACATGCACCAAGCATGGCTGTGACCGCAAAAGTCGTAGCAGCTTTGATTTTGTTGATATCACTCATTTTTATCTCAATTCTTATCTGCTATTTTATCGGTCAAGGACGCGTGCTTCACCAGCACCTGATACGATGGCGTCAATGGTTCGTTTGGAATAATTATTTAGTACGCGAATAGGGGCGTCTTGCGCGGCATCCATGAGGGCTTTGCCATCTACTGAAAGACGCAATGCACCTTTCAAATAAGTGAGCGTTACCGGATCACCCTTCCTGATAAGGGCGGGTGTATGAACATCGCTAATTCGAAAAGCAGTTTGTGCACGTACCGAACGTTTTAATTCTTTACCCACAATGTTGGATTTCAAATTTGGTGTCCCTGTTGGTCTTAAGCGGTTCTCAGGCGCTGGTATCCATATGAGATCTTCAGCACTCACAACATCACCTCGGCTCATGTCTGCGCTAAAGGCCATTAGATGATCAGGTGTCGGCGGTGAATTTTGAGCGGGAAGCGCTGCGCGCTCTGCTGCACGTTTTGCCTGAATGATGTCTTCTTCTGAATATCGAGATACCAAAATAGGATCAGTTTCTGTACTGGAGAAATATATGCCGTTTTCGCGGGCTATATTGCCGACAAATTGAGGGTCTAATTGGATGGATTGTCCTGGGTCGGGCGAGGGAGCCACACGTATTTTCGCTAATGGGCCAGATGCTTCCGCAACGTCACCAAGCGTTATCCAAGGACCAGATACAGTGATTGCCTCTTCGCTGCTTTCTGCGCGTGCAAAGGGCACGCATGCGATCATGGCCGCAAGAAATGTAAGATGGAATAAACTGTTACGCATAAATCCTAAATCCAATTACCTTATTACTTTAGCTGGGACGTCGTTTGAAGCATTTCATCAGTTGCCGTGATGACTTTGGAATTCATCTCATATGCTCGCTGAGCATTAATCAGAGCGGAAATTTCTGTCACCGCATTGACGTTGGATGTTTCTAAAAATCCTTGAAGGATTGTTCCAAAACCGAGAGCACCAGCTTGTCCGACATTGGCGGCACCAGATGCAACTGTTTCTAAAAGTAAGTTGTCGCCAATAGCATCGAGACCAGCTGGGTTGACGAAGCGCGCCAACTCAAGAGCGCCTAGATCTGTAGGGTCGGTTGCCCCAGCTGTCGTGGCTGTGACTGTACCTTGAGCATTGATCGTTACTGAAAGTGTATCCTCTGGGACGTTAATACCCGGAGAAACAGTATATCCGTCCTCCGTAACGATTTGACCGTCACCATTGACCGAGAAGTTACCCGCACGTGTGTAAGCATCGCGTCCATCAGGTAATTGTACGATAAAATAGCCATCGCCTTGCATAGCAACGTCATATGAATTGCTTGTCTGCTGAACAGGACCTTGTTCAGTAATGCGGTAAACTGATCCAGCTTTTACACCCGTACCGATTTGTACACCTGTTGGTACAATCGTATTTGCATCAGAAGAAGAAACCCCCATTTTTTCCATATTTGTATATAGAAGGTCCTGAAATTCTGCACGCTGGCGTTTATATCCAGTAGTGTTCATGTTGGCGATGTTATTCGAAATAACCTCAACATTGAGCTGTTGAGCTTGCATGCCGGTGGCGGCTGTACTGAGTGCGCGCATGAATTATTTCCTTCTTATCGACTTGCTAGCATTGAGCCAGACTTAGAGTTTCTGACTATGGGTTAGCGAACTTGTGCGAGTTTATTGATTGCTTTTTCACGCATATCGTTTGAGTTCGATATGAGTTTGGCGACGCTTTGATACGCGCGTGATATTTCGATCATCTGAGTCATCTCTACGATGGCTGAGACGTTGGAACTTTCGACGAAACCTTGGGCAAGCGTCGCATTTGCATCTATGGGTTCTTGCTCACCAGAGATGTATAGATTGTTTCCAACTTTCTCGAGCGCTTCTGGAAGCTCGAAGGTTTTTAGCTTTAATTGACCAAGCTGAGCACCATCTTGCATAATGGAGCCGTCTTTGTTGATAACGATTTCACCACCTTCTGGATTAAGAGCAATGGGCACACCATTCGCCAGCAGTTTTTCACCGTCTAAGACTTCGCCTTCACCACGCAGTAGATAGCCGTTGCGAGTGACAAGCATCCCGTCAGGGTTCATCGAAAATTCCCCATCACGCGTATAAAAAATGTCACCATTTTCTGCTTCCACTTCAAAGAAGCCATTGCCGTCAATTGCGACATCTAGGGGATTCCCAGTTTGGGCGATGCTGCCATTATTCATATCGCGTTGCAGCTGCCATCCCTGCGTAAAAGTAATATCGTGTGGTTTATCAGTCGCGCGCGCAGGTCTGTCCGAGATTTCGTGATTGACGAGGTGTTCGACCTTGAAGCCGGTTGTGTTCATATTTGCGAGATTATTCGCAGTCACATCCATCTTTTTGCGCAGCAATTGTTGCGTTGAAAGACCGATTGCTAATGAATTGTCCATTGGACCACACAAACCTGATACGAGACTCTGCTGTTTTGCGAGAGACTGTAAAAGACGACTTACCAATATATCCTTGGTTCATACGTCGGCGTTCTGCGCTATTTTGCGCGGAACATGTAAGTTTTCAAATTACAAAATGGCCTCAAGATGGTTAACACCCTATTGATATAAACGGCTTGCTATGAATTTTTTTCCGCTTTTAGTGGGCAGTTTCTTCCTATGTCCATGAAACGTTAACGAAGTAGAACGATTTTGCCTATTAAAAGGTAATACACGCGCGAATAATTTTGGGCAGGTTTCATGGCTGACGAAGATAAAGAATCTGAAGATACAACATTAGAAGAAGAAAAGCCGGCGAAAAAGAAACTCGCTGGTAAGACTATGATTTTGTTCATTGTTCTTCCTGCTTTGCTCATTATGGGTGGGGGAGTTGCTGTCGGTATGATGCTGGCGGGCGGTGGCAAAGAAGCAGCTTCTGAAAGCCATGCGGAAATTGTTGACGATCATGGTGAGGAAAAGGACGATCACGGTAAAAAAAGTGATAGTCATGAAGAAAAAGCTGATGATCACGGTGCAAAAGATGATGGCCATGGAGAATCTTCGGGTTCAGGTGACCATCAGGGCCCTGCGCGTGAGACCGGGACTTTGCAGGTCGGCAATAGTGGCGATCCATCCTATTATATCATGCCCGACCTATTGGTGAATCTAGCAAGCCAAGACGGCGATCGTCAGTTATTCTTGAAACTTAAGCTCACGCTTGAAGCTGAAGATCCTGAAATGTTTGCTGATATTCCTAAAATGCTGCCGCGTATTACGGACCAGTATCAAATGTTTTTAAGAGAGCTGCGCGTTGATGACTTAAATGGCTCTGCAGGGGGCTATAGGTTGCGTTTAGAGCTTTTGCGCCGGATCAATATCGCGATTGCGCCATCGCGCGTTGATGCGGTGTTGATTGAAGAAATGCTTGTGCAATAGGAGCATTAATTTATGGCAGCTGAAGAAGAAAACTGGGATGTGGATGGCGGCGAAGGTAATTTCGACGAGGACATGGCTGCCGCCTGGGAAGCAGAACTGGCCAATGAGGCTGAGGCTGACCTAGAAACATCTGTTTCATCTCAACATTCTGCTGGGTCTGAGAGGATTCTAAATCAGGATGAGATTGACTCTCTTCTTGGCTTCTCCATTGAGGATGATGAAGATGGAAAAGGATCAGGTATCCGTTCCATCATTAACTCGGCACATGTATCGTATGAACGTTTGCCTATGTTGGAGGTGGTATTTGACCGCCTAGTCCGTTTGTTGACGACGAGTTTGCGTAACTTCACTTCTGACAACGTTGAGGTGTCTCTAGATTCCATCGCAAGTATGCGGTTTGGAGACTATCTAAACTCTATCCCTCTGCCTGCTATCTTGTCAGTTTTCCGTGCTCGTCAACTCGATAACTATGGATTGGTGACTGTCGATTCAAACTTGATCTATTCCATTGTGGATGTGTTGCTTGGTGGGCGCCGAGGAACAGCTGCAATGCGTGTTGAAGGACGACCATACACGACAATTGAACGCATGCTGGTGACGCGCCTTGTTGAAGTTATTCTGGCGGATGCAAAAAAAGCTTTTAATCCACTGACTGAAGTTGATTTTGATCTAGACCGTATTGAAACGAACCCACGATTTGCAGCCATCGCCCAGCCTGCAAACGCTGCCATTTTGGTGCGACTACGTGTTGATATGGAAGATCGTGGTGGACGTTGTGAGCTGATGCTGCCCTATGCGACGCTGGAGCCTATACGGAAAATGTTGCTCCAAAATTTCATGGGTGAGAAATTTGGTAACGATAATATCTGGGAAGGTCACTTAGCCACTGAGATATGGACTGCGCCAACGAATGTGCGTGTTGTTATGGATGAATTTGAACAACCTTTAGGACGTATGATGAGCCTTGAGGTTGGGGATACTCTTTTGATGACAGCCGGACAAAATTCAAAGGTTTCGCTAAGATGTGGTGATATATATTTAACAGAAGGTCAGATTGGCCGTATCGGTAAAAAAGTAGCTGTACGGGTCGACGCACCGCTTGAAGGTGTTGCCAAGAAAGCCCTTGTGGAGAGCAAAAAATGATAATTTCCCCATCTATTATCGTAGACATATTCTTGATTGTTCTTTTGGTTATCGCCATCGCTTATTTCTGGCGCCTTGATAATCGTTTAAAGGCGATCAAGTCTGGGCGCGATAGCATGCTGGAGGCGACCAAGGAGTTAGCTCTTACGATCAATCAGGCTCAGGCCACCATTGGTGACCTTAAATCGACGTCGACTGATATCGGGCAAAAGTTGCAGCTTCAAATTGATGAAGCAAGAGCACTGCACACGCGCAATCAAGAAGCTTCAGTAACCAAGGGTGATGCGGGATTGCGTCGCCGGAACTCATTTTAAGGGCTGTCCAAAATGGCTAAAACTATACGTCTAATGCCGGCTCTAATCGCTGTTTCTTTAGGGTCTATCGCTTTAAAGGCGGTTGATATTGCGGAGGCAGCAACCGAGCCTTCAGAAACAGATCATGCTGAAGCGCCAGAACACGCTGAGAATGATGGTCATGATGCGCCAGATGTCTATGATGATACTGGGCATGAGGACGACTTTGATGAGATGACGGATGTCAATTATTCTGACAGCGCCGAAGTCAATGATGATGCATGTATGGCTGTTCCAGATTTTACGGCTGAAACGGGCTTGTCTCAATATGAAATTGAAGTCCTTCGTTCACTTGCTGACCGCCGGGTTGAGCTGGATGAACGGGCAGATGATTTGGACACTCGCGAGCAGATGGCGGCGGCTGCAGAGGCCCGTTTGGATGAACAAATAGCTGAACTTAAAGAATTAGAGACAGGCGTTCAATCACTTCTAGCAACTATGGAACAAAAACGAGATGAACGTTTAGAGGGGCTGGTTAATGTTTATCAAAGCATGAAGCCTAAAGATGCCGCTCGTATTTTTGAATCGCTCAGTGATGAAGTGCTTTTAGAGGTTTCACAAAGAATGAAATACGCGCAATTGGGGGCGGTAATGTCTTCAATGTCATCAAAGAGAGCAGAAGAGCTGACACGTCTTCTCGCGGAGCGAGCAGAATTGCCTGATACGGCTGAAGACTTATTGGCTCAAGCGGAAGCTGGATAGATCTATTTTGAAGAAGTCGCTCCCCATATCATCCATCAAACTGAAGCATGTAATCCTGACGCTAGGTTTGGCAATGATAATTCCTGTTTTATGGGAACAATCTGCATGGGCGCAGCGCGCGGTGTCTTTGTCGGCGGATGAAAAAGCTGGGCATGCGCGTCTTGTGGCAAAATGGGGTGATGGCGATGAAAATGCGCCAAAGATTGAAGCAAGTATTCAAAATCGGGTTCTTGTTCTAGAATTTCCTGAGCCTGTAACGATAGATTTGAGCGCGGTACGGGAGGAATTGCCAAATTGGGTGGCTTTAGCGCGGTTAGATGCAGATGGCTTAACTGCGCGAATTGCACTGAAAAAACAAGATACGCGCATACACGTGTCTTCATCGGCAGACCTTGCTGCTGTTGATATTTTGCCTGAGGAGAGTGAGACTGATCCAGCTGATATAGTCTCGCCGTTAATTGCAATACGTGAGGCTGCAAAAGAGGCAGCGATTATCGCTGAAATCCCACCGCCAGTTGATTTAATTGATGGTTTAGAAGTGCGTGTGTCCGAAGCAGGTAATCGAACCCGTGTCGCGTTTTATTGGCCGCAGGATGTCAATTATACTGCTAGTTCTTCAGGCAATATCTATACATTGAAGTTTGACCGCCGTGCCAAACCAGATATTGCACGATTGAATATTGACCCGCCTGAACAATTGAAAAGTGCAAGGTACACGAATGATGATCTAGGGATGCAGTTTGATATTCAGCTTCCAGCAGGAGTTAAACCAACGTCCTACAAAGAAGACAATATCGTCATTGTTGATCTTGCCTCAAAAGAAGCGATTGAAGCAGCGAAGAAAGAAAAAGATGCTTTATTGGCAGCGATGTCAACGGCGAATGAGGTGCCTGAAACTTCTAAAGAAGATGATGATCAGGTTGAAGATACCACGCCACATTCTGTAAGTGCACAACCTGTTCAACCTGAAAAGCCGATACAGCTTGCTATGCCTGTGGCAGCTCCTACGCTGAAAGAAGCTGTGTTTGGATCATCTTCGGAATCTGTTGGATTATCTCAAGATATTGATGTTGATCGCGGTACTAAGACAGCGCGGCCTGTGCAGCAAAATGAAAACAGCAATGTCAATCAGGGTACTCAGGCTAGCAATAAGTCTGTTGGTACAAGAGAAACTTTTTTCAGGGGAGAATGGGCTGAGCCAGCACCTTTATCTCGAAAAGTAAAAGCTGAAATTGATGCCCAACCCAATAGTTTGACGATAACTGTGCCTTGGCAAGCTCCAGCGCCGGCTGCTGTATTTAACCGTTCCCCTGCAAATTGGATCGTATTTGCAGTAGATGCCGATATAGAGATTGATACAACCCAGCTTCCGTCGCTTTATAATATTGATGTCATCAGACAAGATAATGCCGTGCTCATGCGTGTAGAAGCGCCAGAGGGAATGATTGCTTCTGCGCAATCAGAAGGGACGATTTGGACAATTACCTTTGCAGGTGCTGCTATGCAGGCTGAACGTTTTTTAAAACCTGTAAGAGAAGTCTCAGAAACAGGACGTTTTAGTATCGAAACGCCTCTAATCGGTGCTGCTGGGATCGTCTGGTTTACCGATCCGGTGGTTGGCGATGAAATCGCATCTGTTGTTGCTTTTGGGCCTACATCTGCTTCGACGACACCGCGTAAATTTGTTGAAGCTGAAATGCCTTCTACAGCGCATGGTTTGGTTGTCATTCCCAACTCTGATGATGTTTTAGTAAAGCTTCACGATGAACGCGTTGTTGTTTCCTCATCGCGCGGTATGGCGATGTCAAATTTTTCTGGCGTAACTTCATCCAGTTATACGAAAATGAACTCGGACACGCCAACACCAGCATTCATTGATTTTGATTCATGGGGCGGGCTTGCTGGCAATGCATTTTTTAGCCGAAAGGGTGAACTTGAACGTGTCGCTGCGACACGTGATCCTTCATCCAAAGCTGGTGCAGATGTGCTTGTTGACCTAGCTCGTTTTTATATCGGGCATGATCTTGGTGCTGAGGCGTCAGGTGTTTTGGATTCTGCTTTGGATGGGCGTCCTTTGTTAGAGCAAGATGCAGCTTTTTTGGGGCTTCGCGGTGCTGCTGAAGTCATGATGAAGCGATATGAACTGGCCGAAAAAGACTTATCAAAAGGTCCATTGCGAGCGGATCAATCTGCATTGCTTTGGCGTGGATATGTTGCTGCCAAAATGGGGCAATGGGAAAGAGCGAATGATTTTTTCCGACAATCTGAAGAATTGATTTTTGCATACTCTGGACGGTGGGCATCTGAATTTTACAGTGTTGCTGCCGAAGCCGCACTCAGAGCGAAAGAGCTCGATCGCGCGAGACAATTGGCAGGACGAGCGGCTGGAACGAGTTATCGAGAATCCGCTGAGTCCGCGTCTTTGCTTTTAGCGCAAATTGATGAAGCTGTTGGTGAAACTGAAAAAGCCTACAAACAATATCTTGCGCTTACTATTGATGGCATCGAGCCAGTAGCGGTTCGTGCAGAACTTCGTCGGCTCGATCTAGGCGCTAAAATTGATAAAATTACTCCTTCTGAAGCTGCTGATCATTTAGATACTTTACGATATCGCTGGCGAGGTGATGCAACTGAGATGGAAACTGTCGGTATTCTTGCCGATCAGTATATGAGCCTTGGTCGTTTCCGAGAGGCATTATTGCTCGTGCAATCGGCGGCATTGCGTAATCCTGATGAACCGGGTGCGCGTGAACTGCGAATCCGTTTGGTTGAGTTTTTTAGAAAACTTTACCTTGATGGTGAAGCTGAAAGGCTAGATCCTATACAGGCTCTGGCATTGTTTTACGAATTTAAAGATCTTACACCCATTGGGCAGGATGGGGATAGAATGATACGAAAGCTTGCACGAAGACTTGTGGCTTTTGATCTTCTGGACCCTGCGACAGAATTATTGCAGCATCAGGTTGATAATCGTGTGCGTGGCCGTGGTAAGGCAGTGATTGCTGTTGATCTCGCATCAATCTATTTGATGGACCGCCAACCAGAGCGCGCATTGGCGGCAATTGGTGCCTCGCGTCAGCCCCGTTTGCCCAAAGAACTTGCTTTGCAAAGGCGTCTGTTAGAGGCAGCTGCTTATCGGGACATGGGGCGTTCAGATCACGCGATTGAATTGCTTGAGGGCGTTGAAGGACTTGAGGCTGCTTCTATTCGAGCTGATGCATATTGGAAAAGTGAGAAATGGACCGATGCAGCAAATCAATTGGCGTCCATGCTGCCGGAAGCATCCCAAGCCGAAAAATCTGATATAGATCTCGCGCTTAAAGCTGCCATTGCGGGGCGATTGGCTAAAAATATGGGCTTACTCTCCAGACTAAATGAAGGGTATGCGCATTTATTTGAAAACACAGCCAATGAACAAAGCTTTGCGTTAATTACATCCCAAACGGATATTTCAGGCGCAGCACTTTCTGAAGCCGTTAGCCGCCGAGCAGATGCGCCACGTGTTGATGCTTTTGCTGCTAGTTTAAAGCAAAGATTTGACGGCGAGGGATGATTTCTCACGACCAAGTGAGTTGATCCAATAATTCTCTACGCCATCTCTAGCACTAATCGGTTGATAATGTCGCGGGATGGAATTTCGCTTTGATATCGTCTTCCAATTCTTCATCAACATAGTCTGGTGTGTTCGGGTGACGCGGGTCGTCGGGTGTTTTCACACTGACATTTGAGCGTTCCAATTTTCTTGCATATGGCGTCTCAGGTTTAGGTTGTCCATCATCCCGAAATACGCCGCGATCAATGTCAGATCTGTCATTGGGTATGACCTCATCATAACCGCGTTGTCGGTTTTTTTCGTCTATCTGTTGATGGTCTAATGGTTTTGTTTTTTCAGCGAGTTTCATCTGCGTACTCCGTTTCTGTATATATTGTTAACGCATATAAACAGGGTAAGTTCCTTGAAAATGATGTACGTTATAAATCTCAGCGTAATTGAAATGAGACGTTGAGTACGCATCTGAATAGTCATGTTCCTGAAATAATTTGGAGAGAAAAATGACGAATAAATGCCCATACCAAACAACGACTGCCGGAAATCCAATTTCTGACAACCAAAATTCACTGACTGCTGGAGAGCGCGGTCCTGTGTTGATGCAAGACTATCAATTGATAGAAAAACTAGCGCATCAGAACCGCGAACGTATTCCTGAACGCGTCGTACACGCCAAAGGCTGGGGTGCACACGGCACTTTTACCGTTACGCATGATATTACCAAATACACCAAAGCAAAAATCTTCAGTGAGGTTGGAAAACAAACTCCAATTCTTTCTCGTTTTTCTACTGTCGCCGGTGAAGCAGGCGCAGCGGACAATGAACGTGATGTGCGTGGGTTTTCGACTAAATTCTACACAGAAGAAGGAAATTGGGATTTAGTTGGAAACAACACCCCTGTTTTCTTTATTCGTGATCCACAAAAATTTCCTGACTTCATCCACACACAAAAGCGCCATCCTCGGACCAATTTAAGAAGCAATACAGCGATGTGGGATTACTGGAGTTTATCTCCCGAATCCTTGCACCAAGTGACGATTTTGATGTCTGATCGCGGTTGCCCAACCACGCCAATGAACATGAATGGATATGGTTCGCATACTTACAGCTTTATCAATACGGATAATGAGCGTTTCTGGGTGAAATTCCACTTCAAAACACGTCAAGGCCACACATTTTACACCAATGCAGAATCTGCTGAGAAAATCGGTCAGACACGTGAAGGGTATCAAGAAGCGCTGTTTGGCACGATTGAAGAAGGTAACTTCCCGCAATGGGATGTGAAAGTACAAATCATGCCGGAATCAGATGTTGGTAAAACTTGGTACAATCCTTTCGATCTTACAAAAGTTTGGCCACATGGTGATTACCCTGTGATGGATGTAGGTGTAATGGAACTCAACCGTAATGCGGATAACTATTTTGCAGAAATTGAAAATGCTGCATTTAGTCCGTCAAATATCATTCCGGGTATTGGTTTCTCTCCTGATAAAGTGCTGCAAGCGCGTATTTTCTCATATGCAGATGCTCACCGTTATCGCTTGGGTACGCATTATGAGAGCCTTCCAGTGAACCAGCCAAAATGTCCTGTGCATCACTATCACAAAGATGGAAGCATGAATTATCACGGCCCCAAAACGGGTAATCCTGATGCGTATTACGAACCAAACTCTGTGCCGGGATCGGCAAAAGAAGCACCAAGCTTTGCTGAACCTCCATTAAAGCTGAGCGGTGATGCGGATAGATATGATCACCGCGACGGTAATGATGATTATCGTCAGGTTAAAGACTTGTTTGATCTATTTGACGACGGTCAGAAACAACGCCTTTTCAGCAATATTGCTGATGCGATGGGAGGTGTTCCAACTGAAATTGTCGAACGTCAGATGATACACTTTGGCCGTGTGGATGCCGCTTATGAAGCGGGTGTGCGCGCTGCGATCGCGGCGAAATAAGGTCCGTTCCAAATATCAACAGAAAAAGGACTGGCAGTTTTGTCAGTCCTTTTTTTGGGGTGGCAGCTATTGGGTTTCCAACTTTGTTTCCTGAATCTCGATTGGGCCGATGATTGGCTTGCCCGCCAATGCATCATTTGGTTCATCGAAACATTCGCCGCGAAGAGCAACCCAGCCTGAGGGAAAAGCGGTTTCGGTAAAAACCATCTTTAAACGGCCCCAGCTGTGATAAGTGTCGCCGGTTTCGTCGACTATACCCACATCACAAACTGTGCTTGCGCCTGAAATCGGCTCGACCCAATAGCCTTCAAAAGTTTGATCACGATTGTCGTAATTGCCTGCCAAGTCTTTAATATAGGCAATGCCAAACACATCTTCGCGCATAGTAGGGAAGTGTAAGACGGCATATTCATTGATCTCGTCAGCATAAATGACATTCCCGATAGGGGTTTGCCAAACTTCATCTGCGGATGCTGTCGCAAAATATGTTGTATTCAGCGCTAAAGCGCTTGTTATAAGCCATTTTGAAAGTCTCATATTTTTGTCCCTCATAAAAATATTACTCCAAAAAAGAGTAGACGCCGGAATTAGGACAAAAGAAAGACTGAAAGACAGAGTGAGCCGCAGGTGACCTTTAAAAATAGAAGTCAGGAAACACGTAAAGTATCTCCTGACTTTCTTAGAATAAACTATTTCATCAGATGTAGGATATCTACGCGACCAAATTGATGAAAGAGGTTGTGTTGGAAGTATTCTGGGCTTGGCCTCTTGAGCCATATCCAGATGCAATACCGCTTTCGCCCAACATGGATTTTAGAAAGTCCATGGTTTCGTTACCGTTTCCGTCGCCTTTGGGAGGCGGAGGGCCCTGATTGCCATTGGCTTCCATCAATGCAGAGAGGGCTTCATGGTCAACTTCCCCGCTGTCGTTGACAATGCTTGCAGCATCTTCACCAAAACGTTCAGTCAGTTTTGTTTGCATATCTTCGGCGGCAGATTTGGTGAGTAAATCTGTGAGGGCGTCAAAATCGACGTCACCATCTTCGCTTACAATGCCGTCAGCTTCGGTGCCGAATTGGCTGGTAAGCTGAGCAGAAAGTTCTTCAGTGTCTATCTCTCCGCTTTCAATGCTGTCTTGAAGGAGGCTTACGCTTTCTTCAACAGCTTCTGCTGGCGGTGGAGGTGGGGGAGGTCTGTTTCCAGAAACGGAAGACATTCCAGACATGCTCATCATGGATATAGATGAATTTAAACTGTCGATCACAAGTTTTATCCTATTAAATTGTGATGCGAGCACGCGTTATTTTATGTGTATTCTCGGCGCAATATTTTTAATTGATTTGCTAAAAGCAGCTCAATTTGAGCACCATCACTTTATATTTTTTTGCGGGCCTACATTGGAGAGGCACGACCTTTTGAGCATGTTTTTTCTACTCTAATAAGGTTGATGGAAATTTAATCTCAAAAAAATGGGGATTTATTTTTTCCGCGACGGATTTTTGAATGCTGTGCGTTAAATCTATAGAAAACGCTGTTGATACATATAGTTTCGGCTTCGCCCTTTTGAGCAATTGAGCGGTGTCGGCAGTGTTTTCGCAATGTTAGACATATATTACAGATGTTCTCAGCCCATAATATGGAAAGCTTTTTACAGCTAAATTATGGGCTGAGGATAAAATATTCTTATTCGAGATTACGCTGCGGCGACTTTGTCTAAGAAGTTTTCAATTTCGCGTTTTAGTTCTTCTGTACGTGTGGACAAAAGACTGGAGGCATTCAGCACTTCGTGTGAAGATTCTGATGTCTCTTTCACAGAATTTGAAAGATCGGACATGCGAGAGGACGCAAATGTTGTTCCTTGCGCTGCCTTTTGAGCATTTTCCGAAATTTCATTTGTTGCAAACCCTTGTTCATTCACTGCGTTTGCCATGTTTGAGGTGTAAGTGTTCACTTCTTCCATAATCGTCATGATTTGCGCAATGGAGTCTGCAGACTCTTTGGAAGCCGACTGAATTTCCGAAATTTGAGAGCTGATTTCCTCAGTCGCTTTAGATGTTTGAGTTGCAAGTTCTTTAACTTCCGTCGCAACGACAGCAAAGCCTTTACCGGCTTCTCCTGCACGGGCTGCCTCAATGGTTGCGTTCAGTGCAAGTAGGTTTGTTTGTTCAGCAATTGCCTGAATTAGGACAATGACTTCACCAATTTTAGATGCCGAATTAGCAAGGCCAGCAACTTTGGTGTTTGTGTTTCTTGTGCCTTCAGTTGCGCGGTTCACCACGTCAGTGGTTTGAGCAACTTGGCGCGATATTTCACCGATAGAGGCAGAGAGTTCTTCTGCTGAGCTGGCAACATTTTGCACACTTGAAGTGGCATCATCGGCAGAGTTTAAAGTTTCTTGAGCACTTGTTGCACTCAAACCAGTCAGGTCGGATAGGCGTCCAGCAGTTGTTTTTAGACCACCTGCTGTTTCGTCAACTGAGGTAAGGAAAGTTGAGATATTGCTGCGGAAGCTTGTAATAAGATCTTGAACCATTTGTTGGCGTTGGCTGGCATTGTTTTCCGATTGACGTTGGTTTTCTTCCATTGCCAAACGCTCAATAGATCTTGCTTTCAAACTGCTGACAGATTGAGCAAGGAGACCAATTTGATCGGTACGGTCTGTGTATGGGATGTCGTCCACAATGTTGTCTTGAGCGATCTGATTTGTGATTTCCGCTAGTCGCGTGACAGGACGAAATTGATGTTTGATCGCAAAAATTAGCAACAAAACCGACAATCCAACAACGGGAAGAGCCAGCATTGTATAGCGGTTCATCAATTCCCAAACATTGGCATGGACGGCTTGTTTTTCAACACCGGCATAAAGTATGCCGATGATGTTGCTTTTGTTGTTAAAAATGGGTTTGTAGACTGTGAAATAGTCTTTGCCGAGAATGGTTGCTTCGCCAAAAAAGGTTTCGCCTTTGGTGACAACCGAATAAACAGCGCCTTTTTTGCCAAGTGGTGTGCCAACGGCGCGGTTACCATCGTCTTTGATAATGTTGGTTGTTTTCCGCCAGAAATCTTGTGTTTTTTGGTCCCAAGCAAAAACTGTTGCTGTTTCGCCAGTCATTCTACCAATTGAGTCAATCAGGCTATGCTGTGTGAATTCAGGGATGACATCGAGTTGAATTTTCGTGACGTTTCCTGAAGGATTCCAGGAGACTTTCGTGCCTTCAACGCGCTCTTGCATGAGGGTTGCGGCAACGCGCAAATTGATTTCTTGTTTTTCCTGAGCTGATATTTGTGCTTGCCCTAAGGCGACTTGGTACAAAATTACACCAACAACAAACATTGAAACGGCTAACACACCCGCCGATAAAGTTACGAGTGCTGATGTGGCACTAAGGCGAGAAAAAAGGTTTTTCAAGATGATCTCCGTCAATATCTATTCAGACGATATTAATTGGAGACATTAAATAATTAATGAATAAACGAAGTAGTGTGTTTACCAGACGTTGACGACATGAACGGATGCAAGATGCGCAATTATCTTCGTCATGTTTCCATGCGAAGTTATAAATGAGTGGACAACAGAGTGCACACTTCGTTGGCGTAATAGCTAGCAAAAGCTAGCGGTAAATGTGCCTCTAAAGAGTGCACTCCGTCTGATGATTTATCGCAGGTTAGACTACTTCTAAACAAGGGACCATAAACCTATGCCCACGCCTCGCGTTGTGGGTAATCTATTGGCGATCCTGCGCTTGGCGGGTCTGCACGCCGCGTGCTGACCCGATCTGACCAGTTTTTGGCGCAATCTTATGTTTGAGTCTCACAAATCACTCAACCATGATCCTGCACTGTTCGCTGGCCCATTCTCCAAGCCATCAGCCTTCCCACAAAACACCACGGCCGCGTTCCGTCCACCTGTGAGAAGATGAGAAAAGTATGGGGTGTTATTTGAGGGGCGGGGATAAGTTTTGAGACATCCGCTTTAGTAGGCGCAGGTAATTGGCTCTTTTAAGTTGACGCGTTGAAAATGAAACCACTTTCGAAACCATGCGGGATGGAGCGTGTGTTGAATATCATCTGCGAGCATTGCCGCACTCATATTTTCGTAGATTTTTCCGTCTCGCGTATATGTCACAACAAGGTTTGGATTGTCGCTTAAATGTGCAAGTAGATCATAATAGACCATGCCGTGCTGATCTAACTCTGTTGTTATGTTTGCCTGTGGGCCTTGGGCTTTTTCAATCGTGACGACATCGTCCAGATACCCAAAGGGCGCGGATATGTGTTTCATAATTAAATGATTATTGACGCCGCCTTCCACGCGAAGGTTTGAGAACATGTTGATTGTCTGTGCGCTTTTTAATCCCCAATAGGGCATTGTACAATTGAGAAAGAAAAGCGTGGTTACAATGGTTCCAATTATGAGAGGTGTGACGCGGTGACCTTTTGCAAGAAGCGGCTTGGTTGAACTGCCATGCCGGATGATATTGACGCAAAATGGAATAATAAGCGGCAAAGCCATAAGAGTGACGAGCGTATAATTTCGCGACATGCCGACATAAAATAGCAACGCGACTAAGATGGCCGCCGCGAGAATATAGACGGGATCTCGCATGCGCCGCGTGAAGGCTGTCATCATTTTTGAATCACGAATATTACGGGCGCTTTCTTCATTCAGGAAAAGGCAGTGCAAAGCGATGGAAAGCGTCGTGAACGAGATATACATAGCGTAATTGCTAAACGCCAAAAGAGTGTGAAACAGGATGCCGCATACGATACCGATATGGCGCAATTTCCTTGAGAATAGCATCAGGATAATCCCGCCCTCGACAATGAAAGTCCCGTATATAGCCAGATAATGCATGGCAGGAATATCAATGGCATTCAGCGGCATGGGCATTTGTCGCCATAGCGCGACGGCGCAACTGGTTTCAGGATTTAAAAAGCCTGTATTGATTTTATGGAAGATCCCAAAGACATACATGACCAAAAGCGCACCCTGACCGGCGGGCGCGAAATTGGTGAAAATATCAGACCATTTCAGGCCTCTTATCATCGTATAGAAAAACGAGACCCAGTATCCAAGTAGAACCATGTTTCGCACCATGGTGTGATTGGATGTAATTGGAGCCTGCACTATGGCGCTCACACTACTGACCAGCATGAGCAGGAATAATAGCCGAGATGAGGCGGGCCTGAAAAACAAAGCCACTGCACAAATTGCTATGGCAATCATATCAATTTGCGGCGGAAAACGCATATATTCTAATGCGTAATTGAAGAAGTGATAGAATGAGAAAAGCGAGAATAGCGTTCCAAATATTGTGGCGCGGGCGCGTGCGCCATCATCATCTGGCATAATCTGACCAAGGCCCAAGATAAACAAGGTGAGCCATCGACCAGCGCGCAATAGCGGATATAGAAGTGTCGCTAATAAGGGCGATGAAAATACAGCTTTATTGACGCGGTTTAGGAAAGTGGACGGGGTGGAGAGCATGGCCAGCATGTTGACGGCGTCATCACCTGCCACGCGGCGACCATCTGTTTCAACCACCATGCCTAGATCAAGATTAAAACCCTGATCAATCAATTCCTGACGTTGTTGGGGGCTTTCACGTAGGTCAATCAGGCTTACATCACCGGCAGATTCTTTTAATCGCAATAATTTCACATAGCGATTACAAAACGGACATTCGCCATCATAATAAACAAGAAGGGACATATAGGCCTCACCATTTTAAGGCTGGCCATCTCCCCCGACCAGTCCATTTTAGGCCTATTCATTGGCAAACTAAGGTAAAGATATGTTGAATTGTGAAGAGGATAAAGAGTCTCGTATTCGCCAGAAGGCGACGGATTAACCGCTAAGATTTTTGTTAATTACCTAAATGGAGTCTAAAAATCATGCCGAATTCAAGCTCTCCCTATGGTGGGATTTTTATAAGCGAAGAGGTTCTCTTTGATGCGGCTAAAATAATTCAATTAATAGCATTAAACTGCCGCAAACATAAGGATCCTTGTATCACCAGAACATCTCGCCAATCACCAGAGTATCGTTACTACTTCAAGGCCCTTAGTGATCAGGTGAGACATATTGAGTATTTTCTTGCTGAGCATCGAGTTTCTGAGAAAGCACAAAAACTTGCGACAGAAATGAGAATTGGTGAATTAAAATTTTACGCTTGGAGAGATCAAACAAGCAAAATGAAAGACCCTAAGAGAAAAATTTTTCACTTTGAGCATATTAAACCATGCGCTCAAATTCGAGATGAAATATTAGCATTGGAAAAGCCGAAAGTTTCAGAAATTGTAAGCATTCTTAAAACATCTGATGTTGCTTGGATACTCAAAGAAGAACAAAAATTAATTGACAAAAAATACAGAAATCATCGACCAGACCCTTATCGCTGCTTATCGAAATCCGGCATTAATTTGCTAGCCTGACCGCGCCAAAATTCAACAGTCGCATTTAGGCCAAAAATAGACATTTGCCTTTAAAGCCCGTCCTCATTTGGTGGGGTGGGTTGTAGGTCCATGAAGTCGAAGATGGATTTATCTGCCAGATGGCTGGGGCGCACGTTTTTGAGGGCGCGGAACATGGTTTGGCGGCGGCCCGGGGCTTTTTGTTCCCACTCATTTAGCATTTGCTTCATGGCATTGCGCTGCAAGCCTTCTTGCGTGCCACAAAGATTACACGGGATGATTGGAAAATTCATCGCTTTAGAAAAGCGCTCAATATCACTCTCGGCGCAATGTAGTAACGGGCGATGCACTTTGATATCGCCTTCATCATTGAGCAAGGTTGGCGGCATGGCGGCGAGGCGTCCACCATGGAATAAATTCATCATGAAGGTTTCAAGCGCGTCATCACGGTGATGTCCTAGCACGATGGCGTCACATCCTTCTTCACGGGCTGCATTATACAGGATGCCGCGACGCAGGCGTGAACATAAAGCGCAATACGTGGCTTTGGCCGGCGTTTTCTCTTTGACGATGGAATAGGTGTCTTCGGTGATGATGCGATAATCGACACCAAGGCTTGTCAGGTAATCTGGCAATATATGCTTGGGAAAACCGGGCTGGCCCTGATCCAGATTGACGAACAATAGATCAACGGGCAAAGCGCCTTGCCATTTGAGATCGAGCAGGGCCGCCATGAGTGTGTAGCTGTCTTTTCCGCCGGATAAACACACCATCCATTTATAGGGTGTCTCACGCTTTTTGGCGTCTTCGGGGATGAGCTTGAATTCTTCAATGACTTCTTTGGTCTGACGCACGATTGCTTTGCGCGTTTTCTTGAAGTTCACAGATTTTGGCGCGTTGGCGAAAATCGGATGATAGGGCTCAAACAGGCTCTCGTCTTTGGGAGATTGTGTGCCTTCTAACGGTGTCGCTTGTGCCGCCATGACTTCTTCTGCCTCAGCTGTCGCTGTGGAGGAATTGGCTTTCGCATTGATAAGATTGTGTGTTTGCTCGCTCATACGCTCAGCGATACCGCCTTATATGGATTGAGCAAGACCCAAAAATCGAATCTGATCAAAAAAACACGGCTAGAAAGTCTATAAATATTCACTTTTAAGGGGAGTAAATCGCCTTTTTGATGATTTTTAAGGTCAGATTTTGATAGCTGGCATGCATATATAACTAACATTAGAGGGTTTTTGTGGGTCTTTTTTATGCCACGTACAGCAAATGTATAGACTTTTCTTTTCAATAAAAACAGTATGTTATGTGAATTTGAGCGTTTTTCTATAATCTTTATAGTGACAAACATGACAGCTTATGTCATAAAACTGTCATGAAACACGCATCAATCATTCTGTGCGTGTTAGCTGCAGGCGTTATGCCGGTTGCTAATGCGCAATCCGCTGGAGACACACCAGCTCGGGCGTTTGAAATTAAAGTAGAAGGCGCAGTCGCTCCTTCGGGCTTGCACCAACTCACTTACCCATATTCTGCGGGTGTGAAGAGTCGTGCTGGTTCATGTGATTTGTCTGTGAAAGTGGACGACCAAGGTAATATCGGCGCAGTTAGCGTTGAGGCATGTTCGTCAGACGATTTTGCAACAGAAGCAAGCAAGCTTGTTGGCGTCGATGAAACAGTTGAAGTTGCATCTGTGCACCCGCTTCGTATCGAATGGTCCATGGAAGACTAAACTATACGAATAAGAATTCGGCTCGATAATAAGGAAATATAATAGAGCCAACTAAATTACGCCTGATTTGTCTCCCCCCAACCCAGACAGATCGTGGTGTGAAGCAGCGATAGAGCAGTGTGCGATTAAGTTCGTGCGCTGCTTTATTGTTTTGGGGAAGATTTTTCTGGAAAAACACGCCTGCAGATTGCCTCCGCCGTGCTTATCCTTATGGTGAAGCAAAATCTTAGCTTTACGGGGATCTTCAATGATACGTTCGCTTATTATAGGTGCAGTCAGTTTTGCTAGCGTTGCATGTGCGCACGCGCAAACTGATGAGGCAGCGCCACCTTTTATTATACCTGCTGATATAGCTGAAACAGCGCAAACGCTCAAATCAACAGCCTTAGAAAGCAATCTTGGTTTTCGTATAATTGAAGACCTTACAACGCAAATCGGCCCACGTCTTGCCGGAACGCCGCAAGAAGCGCGCGCACGCGAATGGGGCATGGCAAAGCTAAAAGAGCTTGGTTTTGAAAATGTTCGGGAAGAGCCATTTGAGCTGGATTTATGGACGCGCGGACATTCTGTATATGAAGAAGTGACGCTGACAGCGCCTTACCCGCAGCCACTTTATGCGATCTCGCTTGGTGGGGGCGGTGCCACGCCAGAAGAGGGTAGCGAAGCTGAAGTTGTCTATTTTGCAAGCTATGATGCGCTGAAGGCAGACACGGTTTCTGATCTGGCTGGTAAAATTGTATTTGTTGGGGACCGCATGACGGCATCTCGCACAGGCGAGGGATATGGCTGGGCTAATCGTAAACGCCGTGATGCATGGGTGATGGCGGAAGATCGCGGCGCGACTGCATTATTCATTCGCTCTGTTGGTACATCAAACAATCGCTTTGCGCACACAGGAATGATGAGTTTCCCTGAAGGGCGTCACCCTAAAATCCCCGCTTTGTCAGTGTCTAATCCTGATGCAGATCAGATTGAGCGCATTGCCAAATCTGGTGAAGTGATGAAAATCAAGCTGAAAACATTTGCAGGATGGCGCGGTAAATCCATGTCTGGAAATGTGATTGGTGAAATTGTTGGTCGTGAAAAACCAGACGAGATTGTTGTTATTGGCGGGCATTTGGATAGCTGGGATACTGGTACAGGCGCGCTTGATGATGGTGCGGGTGTTGGTATCACAATGGCAGCGGCAAAGTTGATTGCGAATTTGCCTGAGAATCCACGTCGTACGATCCGTGTTGTTTTGTTTGGTTCTGAAGAAGTGGGCTTGGTTGGCGCACGTGCCTATGCAGCAGCCCGCATTGAAGATGAAACACTTGCAAACCATGTGATGGGATCAGAATCTGATTTTGGAGCTGGTGAAGTCTGGCGTTTTGGATCAAATGTTGGCCCAGACGCCTTGCCAGCTATGGATGCAATTGGGCGTGAACTTGCTGATCTTGGCATTATTCGCGGCGATAATGAAAGCGGCGGTGGTCCTGATATGATCCCGCTTGCGATGGCGGGTGTGCCTATGGGGCGTTTGGATCAAAATGGTGAAGACTATTTTGAATATCACCACACACCAAATGATACATTGGATAAAATTGATGAAGACGAGCTACAGCAAAATATAGCCGCTTGGTCAGTGTTTACCTATCTTGCGGCTGAATTGGATGTTGATTTCCGCGCCGGAGAAGCAGAAGCCGAATAGGCGAACTTCGTAATACAAAATTAAAGCGTCGCTTGGTTGATCACTGAGCGCCGCTTTTGTGTGTGGCAGCGTTCCTAACATATGTCGCAAATTGCTTGGATAGGTATATTATATCGGGCAGGCAATTGGCGGCCTCGGACCTTCACCCTAAAGAGTGTTTCTTCTACATTTTGAGGGGGATTAAAAACGTGTAGTTTGTTTTTTTCTGTAAAATTATCTAACGCGCTTTTGGGAAGAACGGTAAAACCGAGCCCTTTTGAAACCGGCAATAGGATCTGACTTAGCTGATTGATATATCCTGATTTAGGAATGTCTTCGAATTTGAGGGTTTTTAAATCCGCTTGACCGCATAAATCAAAATAGAGCGTTAGATAGTGTGCGGCATCGGGATGATGAATTAGTCCTAAAGTTTTGATTGTTTCTGCAATATTTGGATTGATTTCCACTTCGCGCGGCAAAATTAGACACAATTGCTCACGGCCAATCTTCTCGACATCAAACATGCTTTGTGTAGGATTTTGCGTGACGATGCCTAAATCAGTTCGGCCCTCAAGCACATCAGCAAGGATTTTGTGATTGGGCGCGACTTCTAATTCAAAAGAGAGTTTTGGATGGGTTTTCTGCATTTCGAGCAGAGGCGGATACAGCTTTAATGCAAATGATCCTGAGCATGCTAATTTGCAAATACCCTTTTGGGGGTCATCATAATTGAGCGCTTCTAATAGCTTGGTTTCATTTAATGTAAGCTGGATTGCATATTCATATATTTGTCGGCCTTGCTCGGTGAGTTCAAGGCGTTTGGTATTTCGTTTTATAAGGGCGTGCCCGCAAGCGTCTTCTAATTTTTTGATATGCTGACTGACACCGGGTTGGGTCATATTTAGCTTTTGCGCTGTCTTGGTGAAATGGCCAATATCAACGAGTGTTTTGAATGTGTGCAGCCAAGCGGGGTTGAGCATCAACAAGTCATTTCATAAAATTATATTATCAAAATAAGAATAATTGATAATTTTTCAAAATGCAACGCGGTCGGTATTGTGGAGGTGATGAGGCGGATAGTCTGGCTCTTCACACAATAGAGGTTCACCCCATGCTCATTGATAACAATAAGACATATCCAAGATCTTTCTCACATATCGGTATCTCAGTTCCCGACCTTGAAGCGGCTGTGAAATTCTACACTGAAGTCCTTGGCTGGTATTTGATTATGAAACCCACGCAAATAATTGAGGACGATTCAGCCATTGGTGAGATGTGCACTGATGTGTTTGGACAAGGTTGGGAAAAATTTCGTATTGCCCATCTTTCCACGGGAGACAGGATCGGTGTGGAATTGTTTGAATTTAAAAATCAGGAGAATCCTGAGGATAATTTTGAATACTGGAAAACAGGTATATTTCACTTTTGTGTCCAAGATCCTGATGTGGAAGGATTAGCTGAGAAAATCGTGGCGGCTGGTGGTAAGAAACGCATGAAGGCACCTCGCTATTATTACCCGAATGAAAAACCATATCGTATGATTTATATGGAAGATCCGTTTGGCAATATTCTGGAAATTTATAGCCATAGTTATGAGCTTCACTATGCAGCAGGTGCATATGATTAGAGCCTAGAAGGTTTGCCAGAATGCGGCGCTTGGTTTATCCCTGAGCGCCGTTTTCTTAACGTTGGGTAGATAACTGGATTAGGTTAAAAGGTCTTCCAGTTGGATTTGGAAGCGCTTAAAGTCAGTTTCAATCTGCGGCCCTTTATTAACATCATAAGCTGCAAAACTGGGTTTGGCAGTCATTCCGAAGAAAGCAAAATTGATGTGGACAGGGGCAAGTAGCTCATCAAGAGACCGTCCTGCAAACAGGCTTTGATTTGGATCGGAAAAAGCTGTGAGTGGCGCATTGAGCGTCACTGACAGCATATAGGATGTGTCCTGCATAAGGCCGCCACTGCCATATTGTTTGCTGGCGTCTTTGCGGCTTCGGCCATCACCTTTGGCTAAACGTCCATCCATGCCGGCGGTGTAGACTTCGTCAAAATAACGTTTGAGTGGCCAAGGCATTCCCATGGAATTTAACGGGAATTGCACCAGAATGAAATCTGCCCATTGTTGATTTTTGACTTCTTCCTCAATGTCCCATGCTTGGGAAGTATTGACGCGGCGCACATCCTTATTTTGAGCCTGAAAAAACTGATGCGCACGCGAAACAAAGGCTTCGTTCAATTTGCCTGAGGAAGAGGGAAAGGGTTGGTGTCCATTAATCAGAAGAATTTTTTGCATAGAGTATTTCCAAGGTAATCGTCGAATTTATCTTAAACAGGGACAGGGCTTGGTAGAGATTTTTTTCGATAACTGACAGAATATGAGTGTTAATTGATACATCAGATGCAAAGATCTGGGAGAGGTCCCTTGATTATTTCGCTAATAAATGCGGTACATACCCCCTCGAAGAGCCTGAGCAAGGAAACAGTTCTGCTTTTTTGACTAGATAAGGTGGCTGCGTTTTTGGTGAGGTATTCTTAAATTTACTTAGATTTTGACCGAAGAGTTATGTTTTGACCATTAGTTTCTACGAGATTATTTCACTAAGTGCTTATTTCATCTTGATGATGGCGATTGGCTTTTACGCTTACAGAAAGTCTACGAGCAACGTTTCTGAGTACATGCTTGGAGGGCGTCAACTTCATCCCGCTGTAGGTGCTTTGTCTGCTGGTGCGTCCGATATGAGTGGATGGATGCTCATGGGATTGCCCGGCGCAGTCTATTTATCGGGCGTGAGCGAAGCTTGGATTGCCGTTGGTTTGGTTATCGGTGCTTACCTAAATTACAGGTTCGTTGCGCCGCGTTTGCGGGTTTAT